>Ga0334892_1000021_pt1 | contig 274570 bp, 231 predicted proteins | sample GraSluR3_MG_4_FD_207213 | JGI IMG/M metagenome (GOLD analysis project Ga0334892, IMG submission 207213) | Sludge microbial communities from methane-producing bioreactor in Wageningen University, Netherlands - Granular Sludge_15_04-R3 | ecosystem: Engineered > Bioreactor > Anaerobic >... | reverse complement strand
CCCTTCCGCCTGCTGGACGCGCACAACATCCGCGCCGACGAGTCGGCCAGCGCGGTCGAGCCAAAGGAATTCACCACCGGGCGCTACCTGTGGGAAGTCCTGCCGCTGATCGACGACTTCACCACCGCCGGGCTGCTGATCCTGGTGGCCGTAGGGTTCGGCTTCTGGCTGGGCGCCGCGCCGTTCGACCCGGCCCGGTTCCGGCGCGGGCTGCTCGTCGCGCTGTGGCTGCTGCTGATCGCCGGGCCGCCGCTGACGCTGGCGACGTTCCTCACCACGCGCTATTTCGTGCCCGCCGCCGCCCCGGCCACCCTGGCCCTCGCCCACTTGCTCGCCGGGCTGTGGGGGCGGTCGCTGGCGCGCCGGATCGCCGCCGGGGTTGCGATCGCGGCGGTCGCGGCCTGGGCGATCACCTTCGCCGCGCCGTTCCTGCGGGCGATGACGGACGATCCCGCCCGGCTGGACCTGACCGGCGGCAACTGGATCGAGTTCCTCAGCGGGTACATCAGCGGCGACGACGCCACTCGCGCCGCCGCCCACGCGCTCGACACGCTGGCGCCGCCCGCCGGGCACGTCTACGCCACCGACCGCATTTGCCACCTGATGGCGCTCTACGCCGAGACGCGCCTGACCTGCCTGGCGGGGAACACCGGGGCGCGGCCCGACATGGCCCGCCGCTTCGAGGCCGAGCTGGAACCGTGCGGGTTCGTCTACGTCGTGCTGCGCGGCTACACGTCCGCCGTCCGCGACATCTCCGGCACGGCCTGGGAACAACTCGCAGCGTTCGAAAGCCCGATCATCGACCGCCCGGTGACGATCTGGCGCGTGACGTGGGCTGACCGCTGCCCCGGCTGACCGGCCTTGCGCCCCCCTCGCCCCCGCGCTAGAGTCAGCCGCGATGTCGTGCCGGTGAAGAAAGGATTCGATCATGGGGCGCATACGCTTCTCAACGGCAGGACTGGCCGCGATTGGCATGGGGCTTGTGGCCGGGTTCCTGGCCGGTTTTCTGCTCGGTCCCGCCACCGGGATCAGCTTCTCGCAGGGCGATCCGACGCCCGCGCCGCTGGCGACCCTCGCCCCACCGCCCGCCGAGGTCCTCAGCCTGCTCGACGCCGAAGAAACCGCCATCGCGACTATCTACGAGCAGGCCAGCCCGTCGGTCGTCCACATCACCAGCCGGACCCAGGTGGTGGATTTCTGGCGCGGCGTGGTGCCCCAGGAAGGCACCGGCTCCGGCTTCGTCTACGACGACCAGGGGCACATCGTCACCAACAACCACGTCATCGAGGGTGCGGATGAGATCGAGGTCGTGCTGGCCGACGGCACCCACCTGCCCGCGCAGGTCACCGGCGCGGACTCGTACTACGATCTCGCCGTGCTGCGTGTCGATCCGGCTCAACTCAACGTCCCGGCGCTGCCGCTGGGCGCGTCGGACACGCTGCGCGTCGGGCAGCGCGTGCTGGCGATCGGTAACCCGTTCGGCCTGGACCGCACGCTGACCACCGGCGTGATCAGCGCGCTAGACCGCGTCATCGAGTCGGATTCGGGGCTGTCCGTCGGCAACGCGATCCAGACCGACGCGGCCATCAACCCCGGCAATTCGGGCGGGCCGCTGCTCAATTCGCGCGGCCAGGTCATCGGCGTCAACACGTCGATTCGCTCGCCGTCCGGCGGATCGGTCGGCATCGGCTTCGCCGTCCCAATCAGCACGATCAAGCGCGTGATCCCCAGCCTGATCGCCGAGGGACGATACCGGCACCCGTCGCTGCGCATCCTGACGCGCGAGCTGGGGTACGAGGTCCGGCCATCGGAGGCGGGGCCGCAGAACGGCCTGTTGATCGTGAACATGGACCCGGCGGGTCCGGCGGCGCAGGCCGGGCTGGAAGCGGCGCAGGTCCAGCAGCAGGGCTTCCGGCGCGTGTACGTAGGCGGGGACATCATCACGGCCATCGACGGGACGCCGATCCACACCCGCGACGACCTGGCGCTCTACCTGGAGAACCACACCCGGCCCGGCGACACGATCACGGTCACCGTCGCGCGCCAGGGCCAGGCGCTCGACGTACCGCTGGTCGTGGGCGAGGAATAAACGACGCGGCGGGCCCGAAAACCCGCCGCGCATGGCTCGATCGGATTACCGGCGCTTGGCGTTACTGGAGCGTGTCGAAGTAAGCCACCACCGAGCAGTGGCCGTTCACCGTGACGGTGATGCTCGACGTCGTGGGAACGCCCCCTACGTCCTGGTTGGCGCCGCCGCACGTCCCGGACCAGAAATCGACCCAATACGGATCGTTTGCCCGCGCAAACACCGTCACGCTCGTCCCCATCAGGTACTGGCTGCGCCCGCAGTTGGGGGGCGTCCGGATCGTGACCGTGCCCGCGCTCGCCGGGTTGCCGGATGCCGTCACGGTGTAGCATTCGGGCTCTTCATCGGGCGGCGGAATCTCGGGCGTGATGCCGGGCGGCGGGATGTCGGGCCGGCAGGTTGTCGGGTCCCACACGCATTCGCCGGTCGGCGAGAGCACGCACTCGCTCGGGTCGTAGCCGCAGGTGTCGCAGCTTCCGCACGGCCCCCACGAGCCGGGCGTGGTCCCCGGCTGCGGGATGATGATCGGCGGCGGTTCCGATGGCGGCACGACGCCGCACGCGCCGATTTCCTCGACGTCATCCTGGGCCACCCACAGGCTGGTCACCTGCTCGTGATTCGGGAACTGCGTCTTGTCCAGCTCCCACCACAGCGACTCGTCTTCGGCCTGGGCCTGCCCGATCACCATGAACAACTGGTCGCGCGGCATCGAGGTGAACACGCCCCGGTTCGGCCCCGGCCCCACGCGCACTTCCACGTCCTCGCGATCGGTGCGCACCTGGCAGGCCGCCAGTTGCAGAGGCCGCCAATCCGGGTCGAAGTCCTCGGCGGGGTTGTCCGTCAGGCGTACCTCGCTGGTCCCGTCGGCGGCGATCGCGTACAGCTCGCCGTTGCCGTCACGGTCCGACAGGTACGCGATCCACGCCCCGTCCGGCGACCAGTCGGCTTTGCCCACGCGGTCCGGCTGGGTGTTCAGGCGGCGGAAGTCCTCGCCGCTGCTGTCCATCACGTACAGGTCCCCCCTGCCGTCGCGCTCGGACGTGAAGCTGATCCGCGCGCCGTTGGGCGACCACGCCGGATACATCGCGTTGGCGCCGAAGCTGGTCGTCAGGCGCTGCTGGCTCGCCCCGCTCGCGTCCATCACGTAGATCTCACCGTTGCCATCGCGCGCCGCCACGAACGCGATCGCGCTGCCGCCCGGCTTCCAGGCGGGCAGGGAATCGCTGTTCGGGTCGCTGGTCAGGCGCTGGACATTGCCCCCATCGACGGTCATCACGTAGATCTCCGCGTTCCCATCCCGCTCGGAGACGAACGCGATCCGCGTCCCGTCCGGCGACCACGCCGGGAACCCGTCGAACGCCGGGTTGTTGGTCAGGCGCTGCTGGGCACCCCCGTCGGCATTCATCACGTAGATTTCCGCGTTCCCATCCCGCTCGGACACGAACACGATGCGCTCGCCATCCGGCGACCACGACGGGTGCACATCCGCCGCCAGGTCGGTCGTCAAGCGGCGCGGGGCGGCGCCGCCCACGTTCATCACGTAGATCTCCGCGTTCCCATCCCGCTCGGAGACGAACGCGATCTCCCAGGACGGGTCGATCTGCGCGTGGCCCGAACGGCTGCCGGTTTCGGCCACGGGCACCGGCTGGTTGGCCAGCCCGGCCCCGGCCCCTGCGGTGACTGTGGTGAGAACTGCGATGCTGAACACGATCCAACGGAGTACTCTCAAGCTCATGTAATTTCCCCTTGTGACAATTTACGATGGGTCTATCCTACGCTAAATGTCAGTGTGGTGTACTTAGGAAAATAGTCTTACTGCCGGCCCCTCAGGCGAGGCCGGGCGGAAACTTTTACAGCACCTTTACCAGACTGAATCGAGTTTGTTACAAGTCTTTCGCGTGGGCCCAGTTGCGCGGGATCACGCTCTGCGCTACAGTGCACATTGCACACTTTATGCTCAGAAAGAAGGAAGCCCCTCTCATGTCCATTCGTTTTGGAACGGACGGTTGGCGCGCCGTCATCGCCGAGACTTTTACCTTTGGCAACCTGCGCCTGGTCGCCCAGGCTGTGGCGGATTATGTCAATGCCGAGTGCAACGAAAGCAGCGATCCGCCCGAAGTCGTCGTCGGGTTCGATACCCGCTTCCTGTCGGACCGCTTCGCGTCGGAAACGGCGCGCGTGCTGGCCGCCAACGGGATCATCACCTGGCTGGCCCGCACCGACTCGCCCACGCCGTCGATCAGCTACAACATCGTCCACAAGAAAGCGTGCGCCGGCGTGGTGATCACCGCCTCGCACAACCCGCCGCGCTATAACGGCTTCAAGCTCAAGTCCGGCTATGGCGGATCGGCCCTGCCCAGCCAGAGCCAGGAAGTGGAAGGCTATCTCGAAGCCCAACAGCGCGAGGCGCGCGGCCCCAACCTGATGGACCTCGACAAGGCGCTCGACCAGGGCCTGATCCGGCGTTTCAACCCGACCAACGCCTATTACGAGCACCTCGAAACGCTGGTGGACATCGACAAGATCTCGCAGGGCGAGCTGCGCATCGTGGCCGATCCCATGTACGGGTCGGGCCGGACGGCGATCCGCGCCATCCTCTCGCGCACGCGCTGCCACGTCACCGAGATTCGCGGCGAGTTGAACCCCGGCTTCGGCGGCATCCACCCCGAGCCGATCCGCCGCTACCTGGACCAGTTGGCCGCCGCCATCCAGATGAGCCACGCCGACGTGGGCATCGCGACCGACGGCGACGCGGACCGCATCGGCGCGATGGACGGCCAGGGTAATTTTGTCGATCCGCACACCGTCATGTCGCTGGCGCTGCGCTACCTGGCCGAGAATCGCGGCTGGACCGGTGACGTGGTCAAGACCGTCTCCACCACCATGATGATCAACCGCATCGCCGCCGCCCACGGGCTGACGGTCCACGAGACGCCGGTGGGCTTCAACCACATCGCGGACCACATGCTCAACGGCGACGTGCTGATCGGCGGCGAGGAGTCCGGCGGGATCAGCATCAAGGGGCACATTCCCGAAGGCGACGGCATCCTGATGGGGCTGCTGCTGCTGGAGATCATCGCGGATGCGGGCGTGCCGCTGCACGAGATCGTGGCCGACCTGCAGGCGCAGTACGGCCCGACGTGCTACGAGCGCACCGACTTTTATCTCAAATCGCCGGTGCCCAAAGGCGAGATGGTCGAGCGGCTGCGCCAGCGCGCCCCGGCGGCGATGGCGGGCGAAACCATCCGCGACGTGCACACCTTCGACGGGATCAAGTTCGTGCTGGCGGACGATAGCTGGCTGTTGATCCGGCCCAGCGGCACCGAGCCGGTGCTGCGCGTGTACGCCGAGGCGCCGTCCGAGCAGATGGTCAAGGCGCTGCTGGCCGAGGGGCGCCAGTTGACCGGCAACCAGTCGAAATAGCGGGCACCCATCCCCACGCAGGTACGAACACGGGGCACCCTGGCGGCGCCCCGTGTTGATTCCGGCGTGGTGAGCCGGGGACGGTTCCTGTTCGGCTTACTCTTCCGCCTGCGGATCTTCCGGCGCGGCGGGCGCGTCCTCGCCTTCGGTGTGCGGATTCGCCGGCACGGACGGCGAGTCCTGGCCTTCATAGCCCGCGGCGGGCTTGACGGTGCGGTTGTATTCGCCGCGAATGAACGCCTCGACGTTGTTGCGCGCCTGGTCGTCCGGGTACTGGACCGGCGGCGACTTCATGAAGTAGGACGCCGGGGCTTCGAGCGTGCCGGCCAGCTTGCGGTCGAGGCCGATCTTGGCGCAGCGCACCGCGTCGATGATCACGCCGGCGCTGTTGGGGCTGTCCCACACTTCGAGCTTCACTTCCAGGTTCAGCGGCACGTCACCGAAGGCCGCGCCTTCCAGCCGGATGTGCGCCCATTTGCGATCGGTCAGCCACGGGACGTAATCGCTCGGCCCGATATAGACGTTGTCCGGCTCGATCTCGTAGGGAAGCTGGCTGGTGACGGCGTTGGTCTTCGAGATCTTCTTGCTCTCCAGGCGCTCACGCTCCAGCATGTTGTAGAAGTCCATGTTGCCGCCCACGTTGAGCTGGCTGGTGCGCTCCAGCCGGATGCCGCGATCGTTGAACAGGTTGACCAGCACGCGGTGCAAGATGGTCGCGCCCACCTGCGACTTGATGTCGTCGCCGATCATCGGCAGGCCGCGCTCGGCGAAGCGGTTCTGCCAGTACGGCTCGCGGGCGATGAAGACCGGGATGGCGTTGATGAACGCGCAGCCGGCATTGAGTATTTGCTCGACGTACCACTTGGTGGCCTGCTCGCTGCCGACCGGCAGATAGTTCACCACGACGTCGGTCTTCGTATCCTTCAGAATCTGGACGATGTCCGCGGTGGGACCGAGCGCCTTGTTGATCTTCAGCTTGAGGTACTTGCCCAGGCCATCGTGCGTCATGCCGCGATGAACGGGCACGCCCAGGTGCGGCACGTCCACGAACTTGATCGTGTTGTTCTGGCCGCTCCACATGGCCTCGCTCAGGTCCTTGCCGACCTTCTCGGCGTCGATGTCGAATGCGGCGCTGAATTCAATGTCGCGGATGTGATAGCCACCCAGGTTGACGTGCATCAGCCCAGGGATTTGCTCGTCTGGGCTGGCGTCTTTGTAGTAATGAACACCCTGGATGAGGGAGTTGGCGCAGTTCCCTACGCCAATAATGGCGACACGGACTTTGTTTGACACGGGAATCCTCCATCACAAGAAACCGTCTGATTGACAACCGGAACGGATCCGGTCCGCGATGAACCATACACAAAAATTCCCATTCCATGCATGAGCATGGATGGGAAAGCCCCAAGTTGTCTGGATGGAAGAGTGTACCCCTGACCCGCGCAAACCTCAAATTTGCCCTGATTTCATGGCCCGCCATGCCCATTCGATGGCGATTCCGGGTGCGAGCGCCGCCATGTACGGGCCAACAGCAGGAGCATCACCGCATCGACGACGACGTGCGCCGCGATGGGCGCCCACAGGCCATCGCGCCAGATCGCCAGCGCGCCCAGCACCAGCCCTGCCCCGCTGGCATACACGAAATAGGCGGGCGTCACGGCGTGGAGCACCCCGAACAGCAGCGACGTCACAACCAGCCCCAGCAGCGGCTGGATCGCGCCGCGAAACAGGATCTCCTCGGGGATGCCGGCCACCAGCCCCAACAGCAGCGCGTGGCGCGGGCGCAGGGCATTCATATCGAGCAGGCGGACCAACAGGATTTCGATCCGCTTGAGGGGTGGCACCACCGCCAGCAGGCCCCACACGCCCAGCGCGCCCGCCGCGCCGGTCAGCGCGCCGGCCAGCAGATCGAGCGCCCAGGCGCGGCGCGGAAACCACGTCGCCACGTCCACCCCGCGAAAGATGACGGCGATCAGCCACGCGAGCGCGATCATCCCGGCGCCGAACAGCGTGCCCTGGATCACCAGCAGCCGGGGCGGATACCCCGACGTGCGCGGCGCGAGGAAGCGAAATTCTTTCATATTCTACTTATTTTTCTCAAACGCGATTCTTATATGGGTAGGGTAGTATAATGTTCACAAGCAGACCGAGCTATCGCGTCTGATCCACACTGACCGCTTATCCTCATCACCATCGCCGCCCGCGGTCTCGTTGACCCGACCACGTCCTGGTGACAACCGCCCACCCGGTTGTAATTCCGGGTCAGAAGAGCATACAACCTTTCGCCGGGTTATGCATCTAATTAAGTGAATTCGAAAAACGTGGGCAGCGTGTAGCGTTCTCAGCCTTCTTTCCCCAAATATTTATCTGATTTTAATCATAATAATGTTGAAATACAGCGGAAAAAATAGTACCATGAAAGTGGCATTATAACACCCGGTCACATTATTGGATTGGATCCGTCGGCAAACAAAGGCAGGCAACCAAACAATGATCGCTACACGAGAGTATCGTAACGAGAATATCAACGCGCCGGGTCACATCGCTGAGTCCGATACTGATGCAGACATCGAGACCCCGTTTCTCAGCGAATACGAAGCCATCGAAGAAGCCAACGACCAACGCGAAAACAGCGCCCACGTTCCCCCGGCAGACGCGGACCTGCTCCAGTTCTACTTCCGCGATATCCGGCCCATCTCCGAGCCGATCGATACCGACCGCGAGCAAGGGCTGGCGCGGATGGTGCAGGCCGCCAACGAAGCCCAGGAACGGCTGAACTCCGATGAGGCGCTTTCCGAACAAAGCGAGTGGGAACTGACCCGGGTGCTGGACCTGGGCGAGGCTGCCCGCCAGGAGCTGATCATGGCGAACACGCGGCTGGTTATTTCGATCGCCAAGAAATACCAGGGCCGCGGCCTGCCGCTCCCGGACCTGATCCAGGAAGGCAACCTCGGCCTGATGAAAGCTGTCGACCGCTTCGACCCGGCGCGCGGCGTGCGCCTGAGCACGTACGCGACCTGGTGGATCCGGCAGTCAATCGCGCGCGCCGCGGGCGACCGGGGCCGCACGATTCGCCTCCCGATCAACCAGGGGCAGCGCTGGGGCCGCCTGCGCCGCGCCAGCGAAAAACTGGCCCAGGAGCTGGGCCGCGAGCCGACCTACGAAGAGCTGGCCGAAGACAGCGACCTGACGCCGGAGCAGGTCGAGACGACCATGCTGGCCGCGCGCGAGCCGGTGCAGCTCGACGAGCTGATCGGCGACGAGGAGAACCGCCCGCGCGCCGACCTGGTGGCGGACCAGGAAAGCGAGCTTCCCGAAGAAGCCGCCGCCCGCCAGCTTCTGGTCGAGTCGATCAGCTTCCTGCTGGGCGCCCTGCCCCCGCGCGAGGCGCGGATCATCCGGCTGCGCTTCGGCCTCGAAGACGGCGACACCCACAGCATGTCCCAGATCGGCAGCCTGATGGGCTACAGCCGCGAGCGCATTCGCCAGCTTCAGCACGCCGCGCTCAGCAAGCTCCGCCAGATGCAGAACGAGTACGGCCTGGGCGAATACCTCGACTAAACGCTTGCAACCACTGTGATTCCCCTCGCAGTGATGCCCGGCCAGACGCCAATGAGTCTGGCCGGGCGCTTTTGTGCCGTGCGCGGTTGGGCGGATCCGGCTATAATACGTTAGAGGGAACCAGTCACCCGGGTAAGCGGAAACCGTATGTCAACGCAAGACTGCGAGAATTGTGGTAAACCCAATCCACCGGATGCCCTCTACTGCTTTGCGTGCGGGCACATTCTCCCTGCTGGCCTCAACGCCATCGCCACACACAGCCTGCCCGATACCCAGACCATGCAGCCCCAGATCCGCTGGGGAACGGCCTACTTCGGCGACAACACCATCCTGCGCATTCGCATCCGCGACACCGGCGCGATCATCGAAGCGCACTTCGACCGCGAATGCCTGCTGGGCCGCGCCGCCGGGGATACCATGCCGGACATCGACCTGGCGCCGCACGACGCCGTCACGATGGGCGTCTCGCGCCTGCACGCCCGCCTGACGCGCCAGAGCGAGACGATCATGGTCCAGGACCTGGGCAGCGTGAACGGGACGTTTCTCAACGGCGCGCGCCTGCTCCCCCACCAGCCGCGCGTGCTGCGCAACGAAGACGAGTTGTGCCTGGGCCGCCTGATGATGCGCATCAGCTTCGTGCGCCCCCCCAACGACTCCAACGACGACGCCTGACCGGCCCGATCCGGGTCTACCTGTTGCGCGCCCGCCGGTTTTCGTCGCGCGGGCGAAAGCTCAGGCGCACCGGCGTGCCCGTGAATGGGTACACGCGGCGAATCTGATTTTCGAGGTAGCGCTCGTAGGTGAAGTGCAACAGGCGCGTGTCGTTGACGTGGAACAGGAACGTCGGCGGATCGACGCGGACCTGCTGTGCCAGGAAGATCTTGAGCGGGCGCGGCTGCTTAGTGTGCGGCGCGTGGCGGAGCATGGCCTCGCGCACGATCTTGTTCAACTCGCTGGTCGGGATGCGCACCAGCCGTTCCTCCTGGACGCGCACGGCAGCCTCGAGCACGGTGTGAATCCGCTGGCCGGTGAGCGCGCTGATGAACAACACCGGCACGTACGGCATGAACGCCAGATCGCGCCGCACCTCGTCCATCACCGCGTTCATGGTGTGCGTGTCTTTCTCGATCGCGTCCCACTTGTTGACCACGATCACGCAGCTTTTCATCTCGTCGCGGATCATCCCTGCAATGTGCGCATCCTGCTGCGTCACGCCGTCGGTCGCGTCGACCAGCAGCAGCACAACGTCGGCCCGCTGGATGGCCTTCAGCGCCCGCAGCACGCTGTATTTCTCGATGCCGGGCGCGATGCGGCCCCGCCGCCGGATGCCCGCCGTGTCGATCAGCGTGATCGGCATGCCTTCCCAGGTCAGCGACATATCGACCGCGTCGCGCGTGGTGCCCGCCACCGGGCTGACGATGGCGCGCTCCTGGCCGAGCAGCTTGTTGAGCAGCGAGCTTTTGCCGACATTGGGCCGCCCCACCAGCGCCACCTTGATCGTCTCGTCGTCCAGATCGTCATCGGCGTCGTCGGTGGGCTTGAACGGCAGCGCCTCCACCACCGCGTCGAGCAGATCACCCGTGCCCGTGCCGTGCAGCGCCGAGATCGGGAACACCTCGCCCATGCCCAGCGCGTAGAACTCGAACGCGTCCTCGCGGCGGGCGGCGTTGTCGGCCTTGTTGGCGGCGACGATCACCGGCTTGTCGCTGCGGCGCAGGATGTCCGCGATCTCTTCGTCGGCGGCGGTGACGCCCGCGATCGCGTCCACGACCAGCACGATCACGTCCGCCTCCTCGATGGCGATCATCGCCTGGCCGCGGATCTCCGGCACGAAATCGCGCGAGCCTTCTTCCAGCGGGCTGGTCGGGGCCGCCTCGACCTGGCGCGGCTGGTAAACCTCCAGGCCGCCGGTATCAACCACGCTGAACACCGCGCCGTTCCAGTCCGCGTCACCGACCAGCCGGTCGCGCGTGGTGCCGGGCACTTCGGATACAACCGCTTTGCGCTGTCCCACCAGCCGGTTGAACAGCGCCGATTTGCCCACGTTGGGCCGCCCTACCAGGGCCACGAGAGGTTTTTTCATGTCAGATCATTTCATCGCTAACACATCGCGCCGGGCCGCCAGCGGGCAGCCGACCGGTGTGTCGAGAGGTAGTTTGATTCTAACAAATCCGGCGCGCCGTGAGAAGGCTGGATTGACTCCAGGGGAAAAAAGGTAAGGGAAGGGGCGGGGACTCCTTCCCTTGGCTGTATCACAGGGCAGCCCAGTTGGTGGGTCAGGTGGGGGTGGGGAGCATACCAGGTATGCACTGCCCTGTTAATACACACATGCAAACAGACGAAACGTACATCTGTCTGCTATTAGGATAGCGCGCTGTCATTAAGTTACGATTAAAATATGTTCGGAAAACGTAATTATCACGATGATTCGAGGGGGGCGAGAGGTCGGGCGCACCCTCAGCGCCGCCGGACGCCCATGATCAACTCCGCGAACACGATCAGCACCGCCGCCCCGATGAACGACGTGATCAGGTCGCCCAGGGTGAAGGTCAGCGACGCATCCGGCAGGTCGAAGCCCAGCGCGTCCACGATGAACCCGCCGACCAGCGCCCCCAACAGCCCGGCCAGCACCATCTCGAAGAAGTACAGGTTGCGGCGCACCAGTCCGCCCGCCGCCGCGCCGGCCACGGCTCCAATGATCAGCCACACCAGGATCGCGTTCGTCTCAGGCATCGCGTCCTCGCCTCTCAATCAGCCGTTCCGGTGGGCGTGGCGCTGCGCCCCACCGGGATCGTCACTTCAGGGGTGGCCGTCGGCGTGAACGTGGGGACCGGCGGCTCGACGGTGGGCGTGGGGCTGGGTGCCGGCGTCGGGTTGAGCGCCTCGATCGTCACGCTCACCTGCTCGGGTCGCACGGTCACCTGCATCCCTTCGCTGGACTCCTGGTCGAGGATCAGGCCCTGCGGCGCTAACTGGTAATTCCCGGCGTCCATCTCGGCCAGGTCGACGATCACGCGCACCTCGTCACGCTCGGGCAGCATCGCCTCCGGCCCCACCACCAGCACCGTCACGGCGTTGGGCAGCACGATCGCGCGGTGGGCCGTCGGGTCCAACCCGGTGATCTCGACCGGCACCTCCTGGAACTGGCGGCTGCTGCGCACCGGCGAGATCGTCACCGTCACGCGGATGAGCTGGTTTTCGGGCACCAGGGTCACCCCGTCCGGCAGATCGAGCGGGACCTCGCTGGTAAACGTCTCGGTTTCGTCGCTGATGTCGATCGGGATCGTCCGCACCAGCCCGCCCATCGCGCTGATCGCGCTGCGGCTGCCGGTCACGCCGACCGTCTCCGGCTCGGCGCTGTAGCCCTCGAACAGGTACCCTTCCGGCGGATCGCCCACAATCTCCGGCAGCACGCGCATCTGGATCACGTCCTCGCGCGCCTGAATGTCGACGGTGCACGACACGCTGGCCGGGACGATCTCCACCTGGGTCGCGGTGCGCCCGTCGCTCTGCACGGCGATCAGGTCGAAGCTGCGCGTCAGCGGGTTGCGCTGGTCGCTGAGATCCATCCGCACCTCGACGTGATCGACGCTGTTGACGCGCTCCGCGCTGCCGCGCACCGTCACTTCCGTCTGGTCGCAGACGTTGCTCAGGTCCGACGGCAGGCTGTACCCCAGCGGCGGCTCGCGGCGCACGATCACGCGGACGGCCACGCGCTTCTCCGCTTCCTGGTCGATGGCGAACACCAGCGTGCTGGGCCGGATCGCCACCACGCGCGCGTGGCGCTGCGAGACGACGTCGCCTTCCAGCTCGATCCGGTACTCGCCCGGCGCGCGAATGCTGCTCAGGTCCGCCGAGATGATGATGTCCTCCGGCACCAACAGGTTCCATTCGCGCTGCTGGGTGCGCACCACGGCGCTCACGCTGGACGGCTCCGGCTGGCGGGTGAGCACGAAGCCCTCCGGCAGGGTGACCGACACCGGCAGGTTTTTGATCTCGCGTTCCTCCACCGGGTTGTTCGCCATGTTCGCCGCCAACCAAATCGTCACCGCCAGGAACAGCGACACGAGCATCCAGCCCAGATTCCGCAACACGAATTGGATCATGGAGTTTTCACGCATGGTCAAACAAGCCTATCGGTTGCCCGGCGCCAGCGACACCCATCACGCGGCCCGCCGCCCGGAGCCCGAGTCGCCGTCCTGGCGCCAGCGCTCGATCTCGTCCCGCGCGCGGGCCAACAGCGACGACCACGGCCAGGTTGTTTCGGACTGGGTTCGCGTGCTGGTGTAAAACGCGCTCAGGATCGTGCGCAGGCGGTTGGCGTCCAGGCGGCGGATCATGCGCCCCCGGTTCGCCACGGAGATTCGCCCGGTTTCTTCGGAGACGATCACGCACAGGGCATCCGACACTTCGCTGATCCCCAGCCCGGCGCGGTGGCGCGTGCCCAGCTTGCGATCGGAGAGGTTGCGGCCCGACGACAGCGGCAGCACCGACGCCGCGCTGGCGACCTTGCCCCGGCGAATGATCACCGCGCCGTCGTGCAGCTCGGTCTTGGGCCAGAAGACGGTCAGGAACAACTGTGGGCTGACTTCGGCATCCAGCGCGACGCCGGTATCGATGAACTCGTCGAGGGCATCGTTGCGCTCCAGCACGACCAGCGCCCCGTGCCGCCGCTCGGACAGGCGCGCCGCCGCCGCGCAAATCGCGTCGATGATCTGCTCGTCGTTGGTGAAGGTGGGAGTCCGGTTGAACAGGACGCTAAGCCCGGTCCGCCCGATGCGCTCCAGGCCACGCCGCAGCTCCGGCTGGAAGATGACGGGGATGGCGACGAGAATCGCCGTGAGCATGTTGTTCAGCAGCCAGCGGAAGGCAACCCAATCCATCACCGTCGCCAGGAAGGCGATGAGCAGGGCGACCGCGATCGTCCCGCGCAGCAGGGGAGCCGCCTGCGTGCCGCGCATCAGCAGCGTGGCGACGAAGATGATCACCGCCACGACCAGGATATCGGGCACATCGCTCCATCGAAACGTTTCCAGCGTCCATATCAGTCTCATAACATCACCCAGCCACCCGCGAGCAGCATTCCCTCGCACTCATGCGTCGATTCGCCTATCCCCCTCGTGTTGCCGGACCCGGCCCCCTACCCGCTCAACTGGCGCAGCAGGCGCTGGTAATCGCCCGCGTGCTCCGGGTTGAGCCCGATAATCCGCCGGATCGTCACGACTGCGTCATTGTGCAGCCCGGACTCGAGCTGCAGCTCGGCCAGCGCTTCCAGGTGCTCGACCGCCTTGTCCACGCTGCCCGTCTGGCGATAGACCGCCGCCAGCCGCGAGCGCAGCGCCATATCCTGCGGGTAGCGCGTCACTTGTTCTTCCAACACCTGAATGATCTGGTTGGCGCGGCGCTGCTTGGCGTAGATGCGCAGCAGGCCGTCCAACTCGCGCACCGCCGATACCGCGTTGTCCAGCCGGTAGTTGAGGTCCACCAGCGCGCGCCGGGCGCGTTCGTCGTCGGGGTCCAGCTTGCGGATCTGCTCGTAGGTGCGCATCGCTTCGCGCAGGTCCAGGCGGCTCACGTCGATGTCGCCCATGCGGTGCATGATGTGGATGATCTGCTCTTTGGGCGCCTCGGTCCGCTGGGCGAGTTGGATCGCCGCCTGATAGGTGGCGCGCGCCGCATCCAGGTCGGCCAGTTGGTAATACGCGTCGGCCAGATCGATGTACTGGTTGAGCAGTTTGTCCCACTTCTGTTCCTGTTCGAGCAGGTCGATCAGCGTGTGGTGCAGGCCGGTATCCATCGGCGCGATCTTCAGCGCCTCCTGCAAAATCTCGGCGGCGCGCTCGTTGTCGCCGCGCATCATGTACGTGTTCGCCACCAGGTTGTACTTGTGGATGGCCTGGCCGATCTCATTGCGCTCCAGCAGAATCTGCCCCACGCGCCAGTGAATCGGCAGGTAATCCGGCGCCGCTTCGAGCATGTAATGGGCCTGGTCCATCGCCAGCGTGTACAGGTGCTCGCGCATGTAGCGGTCGATCAGGTTCAGCCCTTCGGTGACCTTGTCGTCCAGGTACAACGCGATGCTGATCAGCGAGTCCGGCTCCTGGAGCGTGATCGCCTCTTCGAGCTGGCGGCGCGTCTTGGCGACGCGCTGCTTCCACGATGGCCCGGTCAGCATCTCCAGGAAGCGGTTGTTGAGGCTGCGAAGCTGGTGCTCGTCCGATTCGTCGATGCTGGCCGTCAGCCGGTCGTAGATCGCGCTGAGCTGGATCGCCTCGTCGCCGTTGACCGCCAGGCCGATATCCACCAGCCGCAGCGTCTGGATCAGGTGAAACGCCGCGGCGCGCGGGTTGTCGAGCATGGTATACGCGATGCTCAGGCCGTGCTCCGCGCCCGCCGCCAGCGCGGGATCGTTGGCGGCAAATTCCAGGTTCTTGATCGCGTCGTCCCACCGGTCAAGCTCAAGCTGGAGCATCCCCAGGCTGAAATGCACGGCGGTATGGCGCAGCTTGGCGGCGATGGCCCGCTCGTAAGCGCCGATCGCCTCCTCGAACAGCCCCTGGCGCTGGTACTCGATCGCCTGGATGGCGTTCGCGCCGCTCTCGTCCAGCTCGCCCGCCTCGAACACGTACGACGCCAGCTCTTCCAGCGCCGTCTGCGTCGCCTCGCCCAGCGGACCGGTCGGGTCGGCCTCGGCCACGTCGCGCGAGTCGCCCTCGCCCAACAGCCCGGCGGACGTGCCCGCCCGTTTGACCATCGTCTTGTCGAACGCCTGCTCGCGGTCCAGCCCGGCGGGGGCGTTCTCCTCGATCACCTCGACCGAGATCATCGCGCCGGACTCGATCGCCTGGAGCGTGTTGAGCGCCTCCGGGTTGGCCGGCTCGATGCGCAGCGCGCGCTCGACCGCCTGGCGCGCGATGTCGTCGCGGTTGGCCCGCTGGAAGTTGAACGCCAGCGTCAGGTATTCGCGGATCGCGTTCTTCCTCTGGCCGGTGCGCTCGTAGGCCAGCGCCAGCCGCTGGTGAATGTGCACCAGCCCGGACGTCAGGTGTGTCGCGCGCTCCCAGTTGCTGATCGCCTTCTCCAGGTCGCGCTGGTTCAGGTACACCTCGGCCACGTTGATATACTGCTGGGCGGCTTCCTTCAGGCGGCCCAGCCGCTCGAGCACGTCCGCGCTCTTTTCCAGCGGGATCGGATCGTCGGGCGCGAGTTGGTGGGCACGGGTGTACACCTTCAACGCATCGTCCAGCCGCCGCGCCTGGAGCAGCGCCAGCCCCAGGCTGTTGTGAGCCGCCGGGTCTTCGGGCATTTCCTGCACGGCGCGGCCATAGGCAGCAATCGCCTTGTCCCATTCCTGGTCCCAGGCGGCGCTGTGCCCCATGTTCATCGCTTGCTCGTAGATTTGACGATTTCCGGCCATGTAATGCTCACCCTCAATGCCAATGGCCGGACGCTCCCCATCGCAGCGCCCGGCCTCACCGTTCGTGCCGCGTTATTTCTTCTGTTTTTTCTTGTCCTGCTTGTTCTTCTTGTCTTTCTTGTCTTTCTTATCGCCTTTTTTAGCCATGCTTGCACCCTTTTCGTCTAACAAGGTCACCAGGATTCCCTTCTGGGCGTGCAGGCGGTTTTCCGCCTGTGGGAAAAGGCGCGACTGTGGGCCGTCGGCCACGTCGTCGGTAATCTCCTCACCGCGATGGGCGGGGAGGCAGTGCATCACGATGGCGTGCGAAGCCGCGTGCGCCAGCAGATCGGCGTTCACCTGGTAGGGCGGGAACACCCGGCGGCGCTTTTCGGCCTCTTCTTCCTGGCCCATGCTGGTCCAGGTGTCGGTGTAGATCACGTCGGCGCCCGTGACGGCGGCGACCGGGTCGGGCGTGACGGTCACGTCCAGCGTATCCTGCGAGAGCACGCGCGCCCGCGACAGGATGTATTCTTTGGGCTCGTAGCCGTCGGGGCTGGCGACGGTCACCTTCACGCCGAACTGGGCGGCGCCCATCAGCAGGCTGGTGAGCACGTTGTTGCTGTCGCCCACGTACGCCAGGTGCAGCCCCTCGAGCTGGCCGAACTCCTCGTAAATCGTCAGGTAGTCGGCCATGGCCTGGCAGGGGTGGTTGTAATCGGTCAGGCCGTTGACGATCGGCACCGGGCTCCAGCGCGCCAGATCGATCACGTGGTCGTGGTCGAAGGTGCGCGCCATCACGACATCCACGTAGCCCCCCAGCACGCGCGCGATGTCGGCAATACTCTCGCGCTTGCCCAGGCCGATCTCCTGCGGGCTGAGATAAAACGCGTAACCGCCGACGTGCTGCATCGCCATCTCGAAGCTCACGCGGGTGCGCAGCGAGGGCTTCTGGAAGACCATCGCCAGCGACTTCCCGGCCAGTCGCGGCGGGTTGCCGCCGGCACGAAACTCCTCTTTGAGCGCCACTGAAAGCCGCAGGATGTCCCACAAATCGCCGGCGGTCCAGTCGGCCAGATCGAGAAAGTGTTTCACCTCATGCTCCCCTTTGAACAGCGAGTGAGTAAGTTGCTGCGTAGTATAGCACAATTTGAACGTGGGCACGTACCCGGGGTGGCCTGCCGCCGGGCAATCGTCATGCAGCCCCGGCAGGCCGCGCCTTCACACGGAAATACACGCCCCAGCCGCCCCCAATCCTCACGCCGGTTCCCCAGCGCGCCCTGGCGCAGCCAGTGTGATAGAATCTCGCCATGTGGCAGGGGACAACTGATCATACATGGAGAGGACCAACATGGACGACTCACCGCACGCTCCAGCCAGCATGCCGCCCGCGCTGCGCATCGCTGCCGGTCAGGACCGGTTCGGGGAACGGCGCAGTCTGGGCATCAGCGCCATCGACTTCAAGGTTACCGCGCAAGACAGCGGCGGCCTTCTCATCATCGAGAACACCTTCCACGCGAAGGGCGGCCCCGCGCGCCACCTGCACGTCGACCAGGACGAGTGGTTCTACGCCGTCGAAGGCGAGTTTCTGTTCGAGGTGGGATCCGAGCGATTCGCGCTCAAACCGGGCGATTCGCTGCTCGCGCCGCGCATGGTGCCCCACGTCTGGGCGCACACCGGCGATGCGCGCGGCAGGATCGTGATCGCGTTCATGCCCGCCGGCAAAATGGAGGCGTTCTTCCGCGAAGTGACGAAGGCCAACGCCATGCCGCCGCAGGACCCGGAACTGTGGCGCGCGCATGGGATGGAATTGGTGGGGCCGCCCCTGCCGGTCGGGTGAGACCACCGCCCGCGCACAACGCGCCCGCGCACAAAAAACCGGCGGCGCCACGTGGCGCCGCCGGCATTCTCCCTCACCAACCGGAGACTCTACCCGCGCGCGGCGAGCTGAGCTTCCTGGTCGATGGTCCGCCAATCCCAGTGAGCGCCACCGAACAGGCCGTCCGTCTCGAACGGGCCGGTGTACCACGGCTTCACCAGGACGTAGCTCACGCGCAGGTAAATCGGGATGAAGGGCACTTCGCCCTCAGGCCCGAAGAACTGCTCTTCGATGCGGTAGTACAGCTCGAGACGAGCATCGGGGTCGGATTCCTGCGCCGCCAGCTCGATCAGGTCGTCGGTCTCGGTGCACGCGCGCTTGAACGAGTTCTCGCTGAATTCGCAGTGCAGCACGTCGCCAACCCAGTTGTTGGCATCACCGTAGTCGGGGCCCCAGCCCAGCGACCACATGTTGGGACGATCCTCCGGCGGGTTGGCCGGGTCGACGGTCTCAAGCAGTACCGAGAATTCCTGCTGTTCGATGGTGAACAGGTTCGGGTCACAGCCCAGGTGCGTTTCCGCGCCCGCAGCCATGAACTCGGCCCAGGTCCCGGCACCGGTGTAGGTCACGATTTCCAGGTTCGGGAAGCCTTCGCAGTTCGGATAGCCGGCTTCGGCCATCTGCGCGGCGGCATATTCCGGATCGAAGCCAACGCCCACTTCGTTGATCGGCGGCGCGCCGAACATGCCCGGAGGCGTGAAGTGGATCATGGGCAGGCCGCGACCCTGCTGAACCTGCTGGATGAAGGAGCCACGATCCAGCGCGGCGTTGAAGGCACGGCGGGCGTTAACGTTGTCGAACGGCGCCTTGTCGTGCGCGAAGGCCAGGTAGAACACCGCCAGGTCGGACACCTGGAGCAGTTGATCGGCGTAGGTCGGATCTTCCAGAACCGACTGCAGCTCGGCGGACGGCACGTTGCTGCGGTCAATCTGGTCGTCCTGGTACAGCGCGAACTGCGTACCAATATCTTCCACCACGGTGTAGATGATGCGTTCCACGTTGCCGGGGCCACGCATGTCGGCGGGGAAGAACGGGTTGGCGTAGAACACGCGGCGGACGCCACGCACCCACTCGTCGACCACGAACGCGCCGCTGGTGACGATGTTGCCGGGCTCGGTCCAGTTGTCACCGAATTCATCGATGACTTCCTGCGGAACCGGGCGCATCATCCACATCGGGGTCATGCTCTGGAAGTACCCAGCCGCAAACTTCAGGGTCACTTCGAGGGTGGTGTCGTCGAGGGCCGTCGCAGCGACCTTGTCGAAATCGGCGTCGGTGAAGTCTTCAACGGGGGTGCTGATGACTTCGTCGCAGCCCTGCAGCACGCCGGCCAGAATGTTGCCGTAGTAGGCGTTCAGGCGCGGGTCGCAGGCACGCTTCATGCCGTATTCGACGTCGGCGGCGGTGATGTTCCGCAGGACGGTCGCCTCATCGGCTACCGGATCCCACTGCACCCACGGAATGTCATCGCGCAGCGTGAACGTCCAGGTCAGGCCGTCGTCGCTCACGGTCCATTCGGTGGCGATCTCAGGACGGATCGCGCCCGGCTGGAGCGGGTCGGTGTCGGTCAGGCCCAGGAACAGGTTCTCGATCACGTTGATCGACACGGTGTCGCTGGCGAGCTGCGGATCGAGGGTGCTGATCTGCGAGCTGTCGGTCTGGTAGTTGGTAACCGGCTCGGCCTGGCGCACCACGCTGGTCAGCGTGATGTCGGCGTTGTTTGCAAGGGTGAAACCGGTGGGCACGAGGGCCAGCGCCATGGACAAAACCATAGCAACCGCCAGTACCCGGCGTGTTTTTTTAATCATTCTAGCTCCTCCCATGAGCTATTCGATGATTTATGCTGACAACACGAAATACATCTGATGTGAATCGTTGACGATTGTGACCGACCAGGATAGCCTCGGCGAGCGTGGTCCGGTTACGAACGCGCCATCACGCCTCCTCTCGACTCAAAAACGAACGCTGGATCTGCCAAAAAATCTTTTCTAAACACAAACGTCGCGGGTGCAAGCAAGCAGCACAACACCTACGACGGTTGGTGTCCACGGGTTGTCAGTGTGGTCGGAATCATGCAGTCAATCATACACAATGGCAACTTTATCGAATGTACAACAAAACTATTCACAAGTTATAAATCACCTACCGAAAAACCGCAACCGGCACATTTGTGCAATTTCATCAAGCGATCCCGCCTATACGTACTACTCGCAGGTTCGCGCACCGGTTCAAAAGACGTTCGTCGTAAAAACTCTGCCGCCCAGTGACAACACACCGCCCTGGCACCGTATAACGGGGTGATGACGACTGCTGACAACACGTTCATCTCCGTTCTACCCCTCCCATGAGCGCGCATTGGTCATGCGCGCCTTTTTTCATGGTTGGACCGGCTGCCAGTCGTACTCCATGTGCGTCGCCGTCTCGACTGCCGCCGATGGCCCCAGCAGCCGCTGGACCACGTACAGCGCCGTGTCGATCCCCGCCGTGATCCCCGCCGAGGTAATCACCTGCCCGTTATCCACGAACCGGCGATCGCGCAGCACCCGGCAGTCCGGCGCGGATTCGGCCAGCTCGTCTAGCGAGGCGTGGTGCGTCGTCGCCTCCAGCCCATCGAGCAGCCCCGCCGCCGCCAACAGCAGCGCCCCGGTGCAAACCGAGAGCACGATCTCCGCGTGTTTGGCCTGACGTTTGATGAAGCCCGTCGTCTGGGCGTTGTTCCGTTCGTGCCGCGCCCCCAGCCCACCGGGAACGATCAGGATATCGGCCTGGATCGCGTTGCTGTAGGTGAAATCCGGGACGATGTGCAGGCCGCTGCGCGAGATGATGGGCGGCGAGCGCCGCTCGGCCACGGTCGTCACTGTGAACGGGACGGGACCGGTTGCGCGCTGGCCCGTGATGGCGAATACTTCCAGGGGACCGGTGAAATCCAGGGCATCGACGTCATCGAACAACATGATCAAAACGTTGCGCGCCATAAATACTCCCGATAAATATTAGTTAAGTGTGTGCAACAGATTGCGCCACCTGTTAACCGATTGTAACTATAATCCGGGATTTGGTAAAAAAGAAGGTGGCTTCGGCCATGTGCGCGCCGCCGGACACCGCGCCGCCGCTACCGGAAGAAGTAGACCAGGGCCACCGCCAGCACGACCGGCAGCGCCACCGCGATGATCAGCAGCAGCGTCTCGACCCCGCGCGGCATCTCCCGCTTGCTCACCGTGAACTCCTCTCACCAACCAGGTCTGTGATCCTGATTGTACCAGGAATCACTCGATCCATTGCACCTGCCCCGTCGATCCGGCGTCGTAGCCGCCCAGCGCCGCGATGGCCGCGCTCGCCTCGCCGCTGGCGAACCAGCCGGCCAGCGCCTGCACCGGCGCGGAGTCCCACACCGGCGCGGGGATCACGAGATCGTAACGCTCGGTCGTCAGCGGCACGAAGTCCAGCCCGTAGGCCAGCGCGACCGTTTCGACGCCCAGCCCGGTCCCGGCGTCGCCCTGGGCCACCGCGCGCGCCACCTCCGAATGGGTGGACACGGCGCGGTCGTAGCCGTCGATCGCGTCCGCGTCGATCCCCAGCCGGTGAAGCTGCGCATCGAGCCAGACGCGCGTCCCGGCCCCGCCCTGGCGGTTGATGAAGCGCAGGCCGGGCTGCGCCAGATCGGTCAGCCCTGCCAGCCCTGCCGGGTTGCCCGGCGGCACCATCAGCCCCAGCCGCCGCTGCGCCACCGTCAGCAGGACCACCCGCCGCCCCGGCAAGAAGCGCCGCACGAACGGCGTGTTGTACGTATCGGTTTCGGCATCCCACAGGTGGCACCCGGCCAGATCGGCCTCGTATTCGGCCAGCGCGATCAGCCCGCCCAGGCTGCCGGCGAAGGTGATGCGCAGCGTGTGGCCCGGCGCCAGGTCCGCAAAGTGGGCCGCGATCATCGCGATGGACGGATCGTGACTGCCCACGAAACGCAGGGCCGGGCCGGTCGCTTCGGGCGGCGCTTCGGACACGGCCCGCCAGCGATCGAGCGCCAGCCGCAGCGCCCCTTCGATCTCGCCGGGCGTGTACCCGGCGGCCAGCGTGCTCAGCAGGAACGACTCCGCCTCGTGGACCAGCGTGGCGCGGCGCAGCGGCGCGTGCGAATCGGGGAGCGTGCCCGCCGCGACGCGCGTGCCCTGCCCCGGTCGCCCCACCACCAGCCCCTGCTGGCTCAGTTCCTGGTAGGCCCGCTGGACGGTGCCCGGCGCGCAGTTCCACCGCTCGGACATCTCGCGCACCGGCGGCAGCTCGTCGCCCGGCTGGAGCGTCCCGTACAGGATCGCCTGCCGGATCGATTCGGCGATTTCGTGGTACAGCGGCGTTTTGTCCATGCGCCTCGCTCCCATCCCACACACAACACGGTTAATTGTACAGCACGCGCGCGCCACAGCCTACCAGCCCTCGCCAGGGCGCATCGTGTTAATTGTAACAGTTCAATTGACACGATGCAGGGTCCCCTCTATACTCGATACCCGTTACCGGAACCCGCAGCCATGAAAAATGCACCTGCTTATTGTCGAGGAGATAACACCCATGTTCAAACGATGGATCGTCATAGCGGTGAGCGTCGTGCTCGTCGCGGCCCCGATGGCGGGCCTCGTCCCGGTGCGCGCGCAGGACGCCGCGCTGAGCGTCCTCGCGCCGGAATCCGCGCGGGATGCCGTCGAAGCCTGGGCGAGCGCCTTCGCCGGGGCCGATCTGGCGCTCGCGTTCGCCGAGTCCGGCGCGGCGGTAATCGAGCAGCTCAGCGACGCGGACATCGTGTTCTACGATGATCCCGCGACCGAGATCGCGACTGACTGCGCGCTGGGGCGCGTGCACGTTCCCCTGCCCGATCTGGCCGCGCGCACGGTGGCCTGTGACGGCGAGCCCGGCCCGGACGCGGCGGCCTTTCTGGCGTTCGCCGTCTCGCCGGACGGCCAGCAGATCGGCATCGACCTCGGCCTGCTGCCCGATGCCGTCGAGATCGTCGACCAGGGCGGCGAGACCGTGACCATTCCGCAGCCCGTGCGGCGCATCGCTGCCGCTTACGGCGTGGGCACGTTCTACGTCTACGCGGTGGGCGCTGCCGATCGGCTGGTCGCCGCCGCTTACCTGGCCGTGCGCGACGAAACCAGCCAGGCGATCATGACGCGCATCGATCCCGACTTCCCCACCATAACCGGCGCCGTGTCGGTCATCGGGCAGAGCGAGACGAACATCGAAGAGCTGGCCGCGCTCCAGCCGGACCTGATCATGGCGAGCGCGCGCACCGGCTGGCTGGATGCCGCGACGGAACTGGGCGTGCCGATCATGCGCTTCGAAGGCGAATCGCCGGAAGCCCTCGAGGACGCGATGAGCATGCTGGGCGCGGCGCTGGGGCCCAACGCCGCCTATCGCGCCGAGCAGTATAACGCCTATTACGACCGCGTCCTGGCGGACATCCTGGCCCAAACCGAGCTCATCGAGGACCGGGTATCGGTGTATATGTCCGGCACCGAGGCGCTGCGCGTCGCCAGCGGCGACATGTACCAGACGATGATGATCGAGGCGGCGGGCGCCACTTCCGTCAGCGCGGAGCTGACCGGATTCTGGAACGACGTGAACCTCGAACAGGTCGCCGTGTGGAATCCGGACGTGATCTTCTTCGTGCCCTACGGTGGGGCCAACGCCGAGGCGTTCCAGACCGAGGAATGGGCGATCATCGACGCCGCGCAGCAGGGTCGCATCTACCGCGTGCCCAAGCTCACCGGCCCGTGGGACGCGCCGATCCCGGATTCGATCCTGGGCATCATCTGGATGGCCCAGACGCTCTACCCCGACCAGGTGAGCCTGGACTGCGCCACCGAGGCCGAAACGTTCTACAACCTGTTTTACGACTACGCCATCCCCGACGACGAGATCGCGATGGTCTGCGGCTGATCGCCGCGCAGCGAGTCTGACAGAACCAGCACGCCGGGCGCCCGTCCGGCGTGTTTTTTATGGGCCGTACCGCCCTGGCCGGGTCTGTGACTCGGCCCTTTTTCATTCTCCCGCCCACCTGCCCCTTGCCGCACACCGAAACTTCGCGGTAAGCTAATCCGCGAAAACGGATACACTGTCACCCTCTCGGTCTACAAGGAAGGCACGCATGGCTTCAGGCGACAGCCCCGCGACGCCCCCCGGCGGGCGTCACGGCGCGGGCACGTACCAGATGTTATGGGACTGCCGGTTTTGCGGCACGCAGAAACTGCTCGGGATCACACATCGACACTGCCCCAACTGCGGAGCGGCGCAAGACCCCGCCTGGCGCTACTTCCCCGCCGAGGAAGACATGGTCGCCGTCGAGGACCACCAGTACGTCGGCGCGGACAAAATCTGCCCGGCCTGCCAGCAGCCCAACAGCGCCGCCAGCACGTTTTGCTCGGAGTGCGGCGCGAACCTGGCGACGGGCGAAACCGTCCAGACCCAGGGCGAGCGCGCGATCGGCACCGGCAGCGCGGAGGCGGACACCCGCCGCGACGTGGTAAAAGATCAGTTCGTCGCCGAGATGGATCGCGTCGGGGCCGCCGAAGCCAGCCGCCCCGTGTTCCTGGGCCTGCGCAAAAAGCAGTTATGGATCGCCGCCGGGATTGTCGCGCTCGTGCTGATCGTCGCCGCGATCGTGTACGCCGTGTCGTACCGCAGCAGCGCCACCGGCGAGGTCGTCCGGCTGACCTGGGAGCGCACCGTGTCCATCGAGGACTTCCAGCCGCGGGCCGGTTCGGGCTGGCGCGACAGCCTGCCCGGCGACGCCTACAGCCTGAGCTGCACCGAGCGCCAGCGCGGCACGCGCAAGGTCCCCGACGGGTCCCATGAAGAATGCCGCGATGTGGACCTGGGCGACGGCGCGTTTCGCCGCGAGTGCCGCACCGTGACGGATTACCGCGACGAGCCGGTGTACGATACGTGGTGCAGCTACCGCGTCGACCGCTGGGACTATGCGCGCCAGGTGGCTTCGCAGGGCGAGGGCAAGTCGCCGCCCCCGGCGTGGCCGTCCTACCAGCTCGCGCAGGGCATCGGGCGCTATGGCGAGGAACGCGCGGCGGGCCAGGGCGAAAGCTACACCGTGCACTTCCGCGAGAGCGACGGCGACACGCACACCTGCACCTTCCGCGAGCAGGCCGACTGGGACCGGTACGACGTCGGGACGCCGGTCACGCTCAAGATGACCATCACCGGCAAGCCGGACTGCGACACGCTGGCGCCGGCGAGCTGAACCGCCCCGGTGGGCCGGGCGCGGGAGTCAGTTCGGGCCGCCTATGTACGGCATGTTATAATAGGATGTTGGACAAGGCCACAGAAAAGGACTATCCATGACCGTACAAGACACCCTACAGGATGATGCCGTCGCGCCCGATCGACCGCTCATTGTGATTGCATCGAACCGCGGTCCTTTCTCGTTCAAACAGAAGAATAACAGCGAGTTCACCGTCCAGCGGGGCAGCGGCGGTCTCGTGACCGCCCTGGGGGGATTGGCCGAACGCCACGAGGTCTTGTGGGTGGCGGCGGCGCTCAGCAAAACCGATCGCAAATGGGCCGACATGCACGAAGGCCGCCCGCAGAACGTCGAGGGCATCTCGCTGCAACTGGTCCAGCCCAGCAAGAATCGCTACGAAAAATACTACAACGTCATCGCCAATCCGCTGCTCTGGTTCGTCCAGCACCAGCTTTGGGACATCCCGCGCACGCCCGTCCTCACGCGCGACATCTGGAACGCGTGGCGCAACGGGTACGTGGCCGTGAACAAGCAGTTCGCCGAGGTCATCGCCGATACGGTCAAGGACAGCCGGCGGCCCGTGATCGTCTTCCCGCAGGACTACCACCTCTACCTGGTGCCGCAGTACCTGCGCGAGATGCTCGGCGACCGCGTGCAGATCCAGCCGTTCGTGCACATCCCCTGGCCCGGCCCGGACGCGTGGCGCATCCTCTCCGAGGAGATCCGCACCGCGGTGCTCAAGAGCCTGTTGGCCTCGGACCGGGTCGGCTTCCAGACCAAGAAAGACGCGTTCAACTTCGTGCAGTGCTGCCGGTTTTACATCGAGGGCGCCCACTCGCGCGGCAGCCGCGACGCGATCGACTACCAGGGGCGCCGGGTCGAGGCCCGCGCCTACCCGATCTCGGTGGACGTGGAGAAGATCGAGTCGCTGGTCGAGGAGCCGCAGGTGCCGCTGCTCAAGGCGCAGCTTCTGAACGCCATCGGCGACCGCAAGCTGATCCTGCGCGTGGACCGCATCGAGCCGAGCAAGAACATCCTGCGCGGCCTGGAAGCCTACCGCTCGCTGCTGGAGATGCACCCGGAGCATCGCGGGCGCGTGCACTTGCTGGCCCTGCTGGTGCCCTCGCGCATGGAAGTGTTCGAATACCAGAACTACTTGCAGGAAATCATGGCCCAGGCGGGTATGATCAACGCTGAGTTCAGCGACGAATACTGGGAGCCGGTTCGCATCCTGGTGGGCGAGAACTATTCGCGCGCGCTGGCCGCCATGCAGATTTACGACGTGCTGCTGGTCAACCCGATCGCGGATGGCATGAACCTGGTCGCCAAGGAGGGGGCGCTGGTCAACCAGCGCGACGGCGTGATCCTGCTCTCGGAGGACGCCGGGGCGCATTACGAGCTGGGCGAGCACGCGCTGACGATTTCGCCGTTCGACATCTATCTGACGGCGGAGGCCATGCACCAGGGGCTGATGATGCCCGTCGAGGAGCGCCACGCGCGCGCCGAAGCCCTGCGCCGCCAGGTGCGCGGCGCCGACGTGCGCACGTGGTTCCGCGATCAGGTCGAAGACGCGCTGCAGGCGCTCAACAGCCAGGACAGGAACGATTCGACATCCTGAACACCGGATGCCAGCAGGTCGGCGTTGTCGCGGACGGCGGGCGGCATGTTTGCGGACTCGACGCCCAGCCCCACCGCGTAACAGGCGCCGGTTTCGCGCAGGTGACGCGCCATGCGCAGGGCGTCCACGTCGGTCGTGTCGTCGCCCAGGTAGAGCGCGGCGTCCAGGTGGTGGCGCGCGACCAGGTGGTGAAAGGCGCTGCCTTTATTGACATCGACCGGCGGGCGGATCTCGAACACCATCCGCCCCTGAAACAGCTTGAGGCCGTGCTGGCCCGCGAGGTCCTCGAACACGGGCCCCAACCGGGCATGCACCGCGGCGGGATCGGCAGTCTGCCGGTAGTGGACCGAGATGGTCGCGCCCTTGTCTTCGACGAGCATACCGGGGACCCGTTCGGCCCGGACCGCGTCCAGCGCCGCTTCGAGCGCCGGGCGAAACGCTGCAGCTTCGGGCGCAATTTCGATCCGCCCACCGGCCCACCACTCCAAGCCGTGATTACCAACATACACCAGGTCCGGGATGCCCACCCGCTCGCGCACGTCCGCCGCCGCACGCCCCGAAATCACCGCGACGAGCGCGAGATGGGACCGCAGATCAGACAGCAGCGCGCGGCTGCGTGGCGTCACCTGGGCGGCATCGGGATGTTCGACGATCGGGCTGATCGTGCCGTCAACGTCGGTCACCAGGCCCACGCGGGCCCCGGAAATCACCGACTGCAGGAGAGTGGATGTTGCCGACTGCCAGTGCATAGTCCCTCTTTCAACTATGTGGAGGAGAATGAGTGATGATTAGCGAGACACCCAACGAAGCGCCACGCACGGAGAAGAAGATCGTCACCGTGACGCTCAATCCGTCCCTGGATCGCACCCTCACGACCCATTTTCTGTCGCTAGGGTACCATAACCGGACGACCGATACAACACGCCTGGACCCGGCGGGCCGCGGGGTGAACGTCTCGCGCGCGCTGCATTCGCTCGGCGTGCCCACCCACGCGATCGTCCTGGTGGGCCACGACGCCACCGGGCGCGCCTACCAGGCCCTGCTGGCTGAGGAACAGTTCCCGATCACCATCCTGCGTCGCGAGGGTCGCACGCGCGGCAACATCAGCATTCTGGACACCGGCCACAATCACCAGACCATTATCCTTGAGGAATGCGGCGAGATGAATCGCGCCGACCGGCAGGCCGTCGCCAACACGCTGATCGAGCTGATCGAAACCGGCGACTCGATCGTGTTCGCCGGCAGCCTGCCCCCCGGCGCCCGCAGCGACACCTACGCCGTGCTGACCAGCCTCGCCGAAGCCAAAGGCGCTGCCGTGGCGGTCAACGCGGGGGGCGGCGAGCCGCTGCTGCAGGCGCTGCGGGCGCGGCCCCGGCTGCTCTACCTGACGCAAACCCAGGCCGAAGGGCTGTTCAACTTCCCGGTGCGCGCCTACGAGGACGTGCTCTACTGCGCGCAGCGGCTCCAGGAACAGGGCGCGGCGCGCGTGCTGGTCGCCATGGAGAAGCCGGAAGGCGCGTTTCTGGTCACCGAGGCGGGCGCGTGGATGGCGAAATGGCCCGAGATCTCCGGCACGCGCAGCGGGCGCGCCGAGGCGCTCACCGCCGGGTACCTGGCGGGGCGGCTGCAGGGCCGCACGTTCGAGGAAGCGCTCAGGCTGGGCGCCGCCGCCACGGCTTACACGGTGTCACAGGTCGGGCACGAGTTCGGCACCATGAAAGACGTCGAGGAGAACATGGAGCAGGTCACCGTCATCTCGACCGACGACCTCATCGAAAGCTCCGACCCCCAGGCGTGATCCCCGGCCCGGCAATCCGCGCCCGGCTTCGGGGCGGAGCGAAACCCGCCCACAAAAAAAGGCGCAGCCCCGCCGGGCGCGCCTTTTCGATTGGCCGGTCCGCTCGCCGCTACGCTGGCGGCACGAACACGCCGTTTTGAACCTGGTCCCGCGCCTGCTGCGCCTCGACGAAATTCCGGTTGAAGCTCAGCGCCTCATCGAACTGGGCGATGGCGTCCTGGCTCTGGCCCAGCGCCGCGTAGACCATCCCGCGCCAGTAGCGCGTTTCCTCGACGTAGGCCGTGGTGGCCTCGGTGTTCTCGGCCAGCGTCAGCACGTCGTCGTAACGCCCCACGTGGTAATACGCCTCGAAGGGGCCGAACTCGTACCACAACAGGCGGTAGGGCAGCCCCTGGCGAAACGCCTCGTCGAAGTAGATCGCCGCGTCGTGATAGCGCTGGAGCTTGGTCGCCGAGGTGCCGGCGTTGAACCACGCCCAGCCGTCGGTCTGGTCCTGGGCGGCTTCCTGCCGCGCGACGGCCAGCGCCTGCTCGGCGGCGTAGAGCGGATCGACGTGCGGGCCCAGGATGTCGCGCACGTCCTGCTCGCGGTCCAGCGGGAAGATCACGATGTACGCCCGGTTGAAGTGGCGCCACCACGAGTCGAACTCGTCGTAGCTGTACGTGCGGCCATACCCGCTGCCGATGCCCAGGTAGCTGTCGTAGACCCATACGGTCTGCGAGGGATCGTCATACGCGACCACCGTCTCGTAGTGGCCCATCCAGCCCAGGTCTTCGACGTCGTAGCCGCTCTCGGCGATCACCGGGAACCCGGCGGCCAGGAACCGCTTGATCAGGTCGATGTTGCCGCCGTAACGCCACAACGCCCGGATGGGCAGCTCGGTTTGCTGGTTGACGAACGCGGCCATCTGGCCGGGCGACACGTTCTTGTCTTCGGGGTTGGGCTTCAGGAAATTGCCCGCGACCTGCTGCCCATAGCCCCAGCCATAGTACGACATGCCCATCGTCAGGTTGGCCGGGCCGCAGTTGTTCCACGTCTGGTAGACGTGACGCACGCCGTCCAGCCGCGCCGATTCGGGGGGTGCCGCCCCGCCCCCGTCCTGGGCCAAGGCCGGGGCGGCCATCCAGCCGGCGAACAGCCACGCCGCGATCACCACCAGCAGCCCTACTCGTCTCGACAACCGCTTCCTACGCGATGCTACCAACACATGGTCCATGACGTCATGCCTCGATGCTTCCAATACCGGATTGCCCTATACCGTAGCGCAGAATCGGCACCCTTTGCAAGAGATAGATGGGAAAACGTTGGGGGGACGGTGGGCAGGGTGAAGCAGGGGCGCCGTTACGCTGCGCGCCCCTGCTCGACGATCACCGCGCGTTCACCTTCAGCGGCGCGATCTTGTAGATCACGCGCGTTTCCTGGTGGCGCAGTTCGGGATTAGCCCTGTAATAGTCGTCGTCGCCGCGGTATTTCTTGGAGAGCGCGTTGATGTGATCGACCGCGCCCTCTTCGGTGATCGCGGCCACCTTGCCGCGCACTTCCAGCCAGCGGTACGGGTTATCGGGATCGATCGCCAGCACCGTCACGCGGTCGTTGCGCTGCATGTTGAAGTCCTTCTGGCGACCGCGCGCGGTGTTCACCAGGACGTGCGTCCCGTCGTAACTGCACCAGACCGGCGTCGCCTGGGGCTGGCCGTTCGGCATCAGCGTCACCAGCCCAACGACCACCGGCCGCTCGAACAAATCCAAATGACTTTGGGGAATCCTACCTGCCATATCACATTCCTTTGGGTATCATCGTTCCACTTGCATATTAGGTTATAGCAATTTCGACTTCGAGGGTCACATGGCGCGTTTCTGGTTTACTTCGGCCCCCCTGCCCGGCCATCTGGACTGGGGCGGCCTGCTCAAAACGGCCCAGGCGCTCCGCACTGCCGGGCACGATGTTGCATGGATTTCCGAGAAGCGGATCGGCGGGCTGGCCCAGGCGGCGGGCGTGCCGTTCGTCCCGGTCGAGCACAGCGGGTGGCGCTGGCCGCCGCCGCCCCTGCCCGGCCCCGGCTCGTTCGTCAACGAGAACATCCACACGCTGCGCTACCGCCGCGCGCTCGACACGTGGCTGAGCGAGGACCTCGTCGCCCAGGGCGCGGAGACGCTGCGCGCGCTCGGCGAGCAGATCGGCCCGCCGGACGCGATCGTGACCGACCCGTTCCTCTCGGCGGCGGCGCTGGCTGCCGAAGCGCTGGGCGTCCCGCTGGCGGTGGGCGGGTGGCCCGCCGGGCCGCCGCTCAGCGACGACGACCTGATCGCGATCCAGCGCCAGCTTGGGCACGAGGCCACCGCGCGCCTCGAACGGCTCTGCGCGCGGCTGGGTGTGGACGGGGTCAACTTCAGTTGGGGGCAGGCGCCCAGCGTGCAAAGCCCGCACCTGCATGTCAGCTACTTCAGCGACTACTGGCACCAGGGCGAGAGCTTCCTGCCGCAGACGATCTTCGCCGGCGGGACCGTCACCCCGCCGCAAGGCGATCCGCCCGGCTGGCTGGCCGACATCCCCGCCGACCAGCCGCTGGGGCTGGTCACGCTGGGCAGCACCTTCACCGGCGACCTGACGTTTTTCAGCCGGGGAGCCGAGGCCATCGCCCGCAACGATATGATCCCGCTGGTGGTGATCGGCTACAACCCGATCGCGCCGGATCAGAAAGAGGCGCTCAAGCGCCGCCTGCCGGGCGGGACGCGCCTGCTCAACTGGGTGGATTACGATCACGTCTTCCCGCGCCTGAAAGTGATCGTGCACCACGGCGGGATGGGCACCACCCACGCCGCCATCGTGCACGGCGTCCCGCAGGTGATCGTCCCCCACGCCGCCGACCAGCGCGGCCAGGCCCGGCGTGCGCGCCAGGCCAAAGTGGGCCTCGAAATGTCCGACGCCGACGTGCGCCAGGGCCAGCTCGTCCCGGCAGTGAAGGCGGTCACGACCACGCCGCTGGTCCTCACCGCGGTCGAGCGGCTGGCGGAAGCGTTCGCCGGGCTGGGCGGGCCAGCCCGCGCCGCGGACCTGCTGGCGGCGCTGGCCGAGGGTCGCCTGGGGGAAACCGCGTGACCGTCTCGCTGGAGGCGCTCCGCGCGCGCACCGCGTCGCTGGGCTTCACCCAGGCCGGCGTCATCCGGGCCGCGCCGGCGCCCACTCTGGACGCCTACCTGCGCTGGATCGAGGCCGGGATGCACGGCGCGATGGGCTACCTCGCCCGCCCCGATCGCGAGGCGCGCCGCCGCGATCTGAACGTCATCCTGCCCGGCGTGCGGTCGCTGGTGGTCGTCGCGCTGGACTACGGGACGAACGCGATCCCCGAGTCCGTCCTGGCCGATCCCCGGCGCGGGCGCATCTCAAACTATGCCTGGGGCGCGGACTACCACGCGATCATGACCCCGCGCCTGGAAGCGCTCGCCGCGTGGCTGCGCGAGACGTCCGGCGACGAGGTCGCCAGCCGGGTTTACGTGGACACCGGGGCGGTGCTCGAACGGAGCCACGCCCAGCAGGCCGGGCTGGGGTTCGTGGGCAAGAACACCATGCTGATCCATCCCCGGCGGGGATCGTTCATGTTCCTGGGCGAGGTCCTGACCACCGCCGCCTTCGACGCCTACGACGCCCCGCACCGCCCGACGATGTGCGGCACCTGCACCCGCTGCCTGGAAGCCTGCCCCACCAACGCGTTCGCGCAGCCCTACGTGCTCGATGCGCGGCGCTGCATCAGCTACCTGACCATCGAGCTGAAAGGGGCCATCCCCGAAGACCTGCGCCCGCTGATGGGCAACTGGGTGTATGGCTGCGACGTCTGCCAGCAGGTCTGTCCCTTCACCCGCTTCGTGCAGCCCACCGCCGAGACCGCGTTCTGGCCGGTCGACGTCGATCGCGCCGCGCCGCCGCTGGCCGATCTGCTGGCGCTGGACGAGGACGGCTTCGCGGCGCGCTTCCGCGAGTCGGCGATCTGGCGCATCAAGCGCGAGCGGCTGGTACGGAATGCGTGCGTTGCGGCGGGCAACAGCGGGCACGCGGCGTTCGCGCCCCGGCTCGACGCGCTGGCGCAGTCGGACCCGTCGGCGCTGGTCCGCGAACATGCCGCCTGGGCGGTCCAGGCGCTCGAAAAGGGGATGAAGGGGGCCTAAAATTCAGCACACGCCAAGTTGTTTGGCGTGTGCTGAAACACAAGGAGGAAAACATAGGCGCAACACTGCGCAAAAAGGAGTTGGTTTCTAAACAAGCAGTCTCACGCGATTTCGGTCTACGACATTATCATACACGAAATCGCCGCGCTTTACGTGTGACATTATGCATAAAGAATTAAGCAAGCTGGCACCCTTAACGAAAATACCGCATCCGGACTCCCCAGCCAGATGCGGTATTCGCAAAAAAATTATTAAAGGAGGCAGAAGAGAAACACCATCTCAGCTTATCAAGCTCGGAGATAGTCACACCAGCTACTGTCACACGCCCATAGAATACCTACAAACCTCCCCCGCCCGACAGTTCTCAACGGCTACAGATCGCGTGACTTTTGTCACAATCGGACCCTGGCGCGCAGAATCCGACCGCGAGTTTTTGGGCCGGGGCGCGTTGCCGGGTACACTTTGCGCATTCACACGCCGGGCCGAGTTGACCGCCGCCCATCGATCGCCCATCCGCCCGCCACAATCGCACCGAAACCCCATTTTCAGAGAATTGACCGTGACAACCGTGCCCAGCCTCCCGTCCGATTTTTCATCCCGTGGATCGTTGACCGCAGGCCGCCGCGCGCGCTGGCCGTGGCTGGTGGTGGCGCTGCTGCTGGTCCAGTTCGCGATCCGCGCCCACAACCTGACCGTTCAGGACCCGTTCATCGACGAGAGCTATCACATCCTGCGCGCCTCGGTGGTGTGGGACTTCGACGCCAACCCTGGGCGCTTCGCCAACGGCAAGGTGCTGCTCTACTTCTGGCTGGGCCTGTTCGAGTCCAGCCCGCTGGTGTCGATCTTCACGTCACGGATGGCGATCGCCCTGTTCTCGCTGGTCAGCGGCGCGGCCATCTACCGGATCGGGCGCGCCCTGCGGGATCACCGGGCCGGGCTGCTGGCGCTGGCGCTGTATATGGTCCTGCCGCTGGCGTTCTTCCACGAACGGCTGGCCCTGGCCGATCCGTTCGCGTCGGCGTTCGCCTGCCTGGTGGCGTGGCGCAGCCTGGTCTTCGCCCGGCGCCCCACCGCCCGCGAGGGGGCCCTCCTGGGCGCACTGCTCGCCCTGGCGACGCTCGCCAAGCTGACGCTCGGCCTGCTGCCGCTGCTGCCGGTGGCCGCGGCGATCCTCTACGCGCCGCCGCGCCGCCTGCGCGACCTCCGGCCCTGGCTCAGCGCCTACGCGCCACCGCTGCTGATCGCCGCCGCCCTGGTCGTCGTGGCGTGGGCGCCGCTGGCCGTACCGGCCTTCCTGGCACGGGATACCGGTGAGCCGTTCGTGCTGGTGAACACCTTCAACGTCCAGGCGCCGCACCAAAAAGCGCTCGCCCTCCACGCCTACACGTCGGAGTCGCTGGCGCTGGTCCGCGATTTCACGGCTGCGAGTTGGCTGGCAATGGCGATCGGCGCGCCCGTCGCGTGGGTGGCCCTGGCCCGGCGCGACCGCCGCCAGCTTCGCGGCTTCGCCCTGTTGGGCGTGTGGATCGCGCTGACGGTCGGGCTGGTTCTCGTCTCGGCGACGCTCAACTCGGCGCGCTATTTTGTGCCCGCCTCGCCGCCGCTGGCGCTGCTGATCGCGCTGGGGCTGGCCGGGCTGTTGGAGCGCCCCGGCGTCGCGCGCGGCGTGGGACTGGCCTGCCTGGGAGCCGCCCTCGCCTGGGCGCTCGCGTTCGCCGTGCCGTTCATCCATCGCACCTGGACTTCCCCCTTCGACCTGCCCCTGAACGGCATCAACTACAACGAGTATCTCAGCGGCTGGATCACCAGCGACGACGCCGTGCGGGCCGTGGCGGGCCAGCTCAACGAGATGGATCCCGCGCCGGACACCGTGTACGCCAGCTTCACGCTCTGCGAGCTGATGCATTTCTACACCGACCTGTCGCTCACCTGCCTGCCGCAGGTCGCCACCCATGACGACCTGATCGGCCAGCTCGACGCGCGGCTGGCGCCCGGCGACGCAACCTACATCGTGGTGTTCGACGAAGACAACGCCCTGCTCGACGTCCCCACCCTGCGCGCCGATCTGGTCGGCTGGTTCGAGCGCCCCCGCACCAACCGCCCGATCTGGGTCTGGCGGGTGTGGTGGGCGGACGATCTCGACGCGTGACCGCCGGACGCGCCGCGCAACCGGGCGTGGCTTCCGGCCCCGTTTGCGCTACGATCGCGTTGAGAACCGGCTGCGTCTGCTGACAAGGAGTGACACTATGATCGACCGCTGGCGGCTCAAACTGACGAACAAATGGGTGGCGTTTGCGGGGGTCGCGGGCGCGGGCCTGCTGCCCTGCCCGGACTGCGGCATCCCGCTGGCGGCCCACATCTGGCCGGTGGCGGGCGCGGTGTGGCTGTTCCGGCGCTGGCGGCGGCGCGGCGAGGCCCAACTCGACCTGCTGCTCACCGGCGACTTACTCGACCGGGCCAGAGAGCCGGACGGCGGCGACGATTAGGCTTTGCGCCCCACCAGCAAGAACTGCCGGATCACGAACGACGCATCGCCCGCCGGGGGGAGGTTGGGTTTCATCCAGGCGGCGACCGGCGGCGGCGCGTGGACGAGCATCGCCCGCAGGCGCGTGATCGCGGGCGCGTCGCAGCCCATGCGCTCGGCCCACGGGGTCAGGTCGTGGTGGGTGTCGAACGCTTCGTAATGGGTCACCGCCAGCCCGGCCCCGGCGAAAAACCCCTTCCATTCCGCCTCGTTATACGCCCACACGTGGCTCGGGTCGCGCAGGCGCTCGAACACGTTGACGAATCGCGCCGCCTTCGGGTCGCCCGGCGAAAGCTGGTCGATCACCGCGACCAGCCCGCCCGGTTTGACGACTCGCGCCGCCTCGCCGACGAACCGCGCCACCCCCGGGAAGTGATGCGCCGCAATGCGGCAGGTCACGGCATCGAAGCACGCCGGGCCGAAGGGCAGGTCTTCCGCATCCAGCCGGACGAACATCACGCCATCGGAACCGCTGGCAATCAGGTGAGCGCGCGCCGCGACCAGCATAGGATGCGTCAGGTCGCCGGCCACCGTCTGGGCCACGCGCGGCGCCAGGGCCAGCGCCGTGTGGCCGCCGCCCGTCGCCAGATCGAGCACGCGCCAGCCCGGCTGGGGATCGAGCACCTCGACCAGCCGCGTGAGGCTGTATCCCCCGGCGTGGACCGGCGACGCGACATAACCGGCGGCGTGCGTGCCGAACTGCCGTTGGGTGAGGATTTTGCTGTGATCGGACATGCTTCCCTGCCACCTCCACCGCCATTCTACTCCGATCCGCCGCCGCGCGACAGCTAACCGCTTGGCGGGCCACCCCGCCGACCGTATACTAAGGGCGACACACAACGCAGGAACGCCCCATGCCAGCCCTCCACGTCGACCGGGCGGTAATTCACGGAGATGGCGCGCTATGATGAACCCTCGCGAACGGGTGCACGCCGTGCTGCGCGGCGAACAGCCGGACCGCGTGCCGGTGATGGTCAACTTCTATCCCTGGGAATTTCCCCAGCATCCGGGGCGCGAGGCGGGCGAGATCTTCGACTGCCCGATCCGCTTCGTGCGGCTCGACGCCCCGCGCGAGCAGCGCGACTTCCTCGACTATCTGCGGGCGCTGCCGCGCGATACCTACGTGGGCAGCACCGACATCCTGCGCACCTATCACGACTGGGGCTACCACCCGGAGATCGAGCGCGACGCGCCGCTCGCCCACGCGGACACCCTCGCCCGCATCGCCGCCGCGCCCCTGCCGGACTTCATGGCGCGCGTCAGGCCGGACCACCTGCGGGAACAGGTCGCGCGGCTGCACGCGGCGGGCTACGCGGTCCAGGCGGCGCCGCCGCACCTGGGCGGGGAATTGTTCGAAACGGCGTGGCGCATGCGCGGCTTCGAGCAGTTCATGTTCGACCTGGTCGAGAACCCGCCGCTGGTCGATTACCTGCTCGAACAGCTCACCGCCATGCACCTGCCGGTCTCGCTGGCGCTGGTCCGCGCCGGGATCGACATCCTGGCCCTGGACGACGACATCGCCGAATACACCCGCCTGCTGATCAGCCCGGCCATGTGGCGGCGCTATTTCAAGCCCCACGTGCGGGCCATCATCGACGCGTGCCGCGCCTGCAACCCGGACCTGTTCGTCTTCTGGCACAGCGACGGCAACATCGAGCCGGTCATCCCGGACCTGATCGAGATCGGCGTGAACGTGCTCAACCCGGTCCAGCCCGACGCGATGGACCCGGCCCGGCTCAAGCGGCTCTACGGCGACCGGCTGGCCTTCTGGGGGACGGTCGGCACGGCGCAAACGTGGGCCTGGGCCGGCCCGGAAGACGTCCGCCGTGAGGTCCACGAGCGCATCGCAACGGTGGGCGCCGGGGGCGGCCTGATCCTCAGCCCGGCCTACGACCAGGAGCCGGAGTTCCGCTGGGCGAACGTCGTCGCCCTGTTCGAGGCCGGCGCCGACTACGGGCGCTACCCGGCCCATTGAGCATCCGCCCGGCTCGGAGTGTATAACAACCAGGATCGACCGACCACCGCAGGCCGCCCGTCCATGAACTCTCTGCAATTCCTGCAGCGCGTCATCGTATTTTGGGATGCCGCCGAAAACCCGATCTTCCTGCGCATGACATCTCACCCGCCGGTCTGGCGCGGGATGGCCGCCTGGGCCGCCCGTTCCACCGGGCTGATCCTGCTGATGGGCGGGATGGGCTGTTACGTGGGCACGGCGCTCGCCTTCTACGCCAGCAGCGTGCTCGTCCTGCTGATCCCGCTGCTGGCGTGGTGGGCGCTGCTGCTCGGCCTGACGCTGGGGCCGGTCATCGTCCAGGAGCGCGAAGCCTTCACCTGGGAGATCCTGCTCACCACGCCGCTGGACCTGGAGCGAATCCTGGTCGGCAAGGCGGGCGGCGCGTTGTGGTGGCTGCGCGACGTGATCCGCGTGATCACCGGCATCGTGCTGCTGTTCGCCCTGGGCATCGGGCTGGTGAGCCTGGTGCTCGTGCCGTTCTCCTTCGAGGGATCGGACTTCCCCGGCCAGGTTCTGTGCGCGTTCTCAGTGCTGTTGCCGCTGATCGGCGCGCTGGCGTTCATCGCGGACCGCGCGCAGCATTTCGTGCTGATGGCGCTGGCCGCGCTGGCTGCCGGGGCGCTCGCGCCCACGCTGCGGGCGGCGCTGGTCGCCGGGACCGTCGCTGCGCTGGGCGCGTGGCTGGCCGATGTCGCGCTCGGCGTCGTGGCGATCACCCTGTTCGGCGCGGGCGGGGTCGACGCCGTTCTGCTCGCCACGCTCGGCCCGGCGGCGGCCTATCTCATCGAGTTCGCGCCCGGCCCGCTGGTGGTGGCTATCCTGGCGACGCTGCTGCTGCGCGAGATCGCCGTGCGCGCCCTGTGGCGAATCGTGCTGCGGACCGCGCGCGCGTCGTGAGCCGGCGCACACCGGCGCCCCGGAACGCGTATAATACGGCAACATCGACCGCACCATTCCAGACCGACAACAGGCCAGCCGTATGAGTTCGTGGACGCTCTTTCACTACCTGACACCCTTCTGGGACCCGCCCATCGCCGACCCGATCTTCGGGCGCGAGCAGGTCTACCCGCCGGTGTGGCGCAAGGTCGCGCCGTGGGCGGCGCGCGCCGCCAGGCCGGCGCTGCTCGCGCTGCTGGGGCTGTACATCCTGGCCCTGGTCGTGGTGCGCCAGCCGGCCAACGCGCTGTGCGCGTTCGGCGCCACCTACCTGATCCTGCCGCTGTTCGCGCTGGTGCCGTCGCTGCTGCTCTGGACGCTGCCGCTCGGCCTGGCGCTGGGCCCGATCATCGTCCGCGAGCGCGAGGGCGGCACGTGGGACACCCTGCGCACTATCCCGCTCGACGCCGGCCTGATCGTGCTCAGCAAGACGCGGGGCGCGCTGTGGCCCCTGCGCGACCTGATGGGGTTCGTCCGAAACCTGTTGGCTATCGTGGCGATGGGCGTGGGCGCGTTCGGCCTCATCGTGATGGCACAGGCCCTGTTCGGCGCGTCGAACGCGCTGCCGCTGGGCGTCATGTGCGGCGTGGGGGTGGCGCTGGCCGCCGCCGGGGCGGTCGTCTTCCTGGCGGACTGGGCGCAGCAGTTCGTGTTGATGAGCGTAGCGGCGCTCGCCGTCAGCGCGGCGGCTCCGTCCCAGCGCGTCGCCCTGCCGGGCGCGATCGTGGCCGCCTTCGTCGCCTGGGGAGCGAACGCCGGGCTGGCGTTTCTCATGCTGCTGGCCGTGCCCGGCCACCTGCTGAACCAGCCTGTATCGCTGCTGCCCCCGCTGGTCGTGCTCGGCCCGCCGGTGATGTACATCCTGGCGCTGCCGCCCGCCCAGATGCTGGCGCTGCTGCTGGCGACGTTGGCCCTGCGCGAGATCGCCATCCGGCAGATCTGGCGCTGGGCGCTGCGGGCGGCCACGCGCGACTAGGCGAGCGGCGCGGATTCGGGCGCATTGCAGCCAGCCGCCGGAAGGCATACAATGAACGCAGTTATTTCCGCGATATGCGGCAGTCATGATGCGAGATGCTCATATGCCTAAAATTCTAATTGTCGAGGACGACGAGCAGCTTCAGCAAGTGCTGGAGATGACCCTCAAACGCCACGGCTACGAGGTCCACGGATCGACGAACGGCGTCGATGCGATGGTCCAGGCGTCATCCCTCAAGCCCGACCTGATCGTGCTGGACCTGATGATGCCGCTGGCTTCGGGGGATGCCGTCCTGGGCTTCCTGCGCAGCACCGAGTCGCTCAAGCAGACGCGCGTCCTCGTGGTGTCGGCGCATCCCAAAGCCGCCGCCCTGGCCGACCAGCTCGACGCCGATGGATTTCTCGCCAAGCCGGTCGAGATGCAAACCCTGTGCAGCACGATCGATCAACTGCTGGACCCTGAGACGGCGGGCTGAAACTCGCGGCACGGCTCCCGGTGCGGTATACTAACCGCACTTCGTCAACCGAAGGGTCGCTAGGGTTCCGTCACCGCCCGGTGAGGCTGGACCGAGCGCGACAGAAAACCGCCCTGTGCATACCCCACAGCGCGCGGCAGGCACCTGGAGGCATAAAACGCCTGAGGGGATAGGTTGATGCGTTGTACTGCGTCTCTTATCCTTTTTTGCTGGCCGAATCAGGAGGTCGCCAGATGCCGCCTACTCCGTCATCCCACACGCGCGCCGCGCTGCAGGCGCTGTTCGTCACGTTCCTGTGGTCCACGTCCTGGGTGCTGATCAAGCTGGGGCTGGAGGACATCCCCGCGCTGACGTTCGCCGGCCTGCGCTACTGGCTGGCCTTCCTGTGCCTGCTGCCGCTGGCCGCGCGCCCCGTCCACCGCGACAGCCTGCGCGCGCTCTCGCGCCGCGACTGGGGGCGGCTGGCCGCGCTGGGGCTGGTCTACTACGCCGTCAACATGGGCACGCAGTTCCTGGGCCTGGAACGCCTGCCTGCCGTCACGGCCAGCCTGCTGCTCAGCTTCACGCCGATCATGGTCGCGCTGCTGGGGATCGCCTTCCTCGCCGAGCCGATCACGCGCCAGCAGTGGGGCGGCATCGGCCTCTACCTGGCCGGGGCGCTGGTCTACTTCTACCCGGTCGCCATCCCCACCGATCAAGTCATCGGCCTGCTCATCGTCTTCGTCGGCGTGATCGCCAACTCGCTCGCGACGGCGATGGGCCGCAGCATCAACCGGGCCAGGACGATCACGCCGCTGGTCGTGACCGTCGTCAGCATGGGCATCGGCGGGCTGATCCTGCTGGTCGCCGGACTCGTGACGCAGGGCCTGCCCGCGCTCGACGCGCGAAGCTGGGCCATCATCGGCTGGCTGGCGGTGGTCAACACGGCGTTCGCCTTCACGCTCTGGAACCACACCCAGCGCACGCTGTCCGCCGTGGAATCGAGCGTGATCAACAACACCATGTTGATCCAGATCGCGGTGCTGGCCTGGGTGTTCCTGGGCGAAGGGCTCAACGGGCGCGCGATCGCCGGGCTGGCGCTGGCGGCTACCGGCACGCTGATCGTCCAGGTCAGGCGTGCTCGTGCGCGCGCAGAATCGCCCGCACCCGCTCCAGCGGCAGCGCCTCGACGGTCGTCCCCCGGCAGCCGGTGACGGTTGTGGCGGCGCTTCGGGCTGGTATTTTGTCTCAAATCCGTTAAACTTTCACATGTCGCGATGTGAGGTTCGTTCGGTGCCCGAAACCCGCGTGATTTTCCCGGAAACGTACCAGCGGCGCGCAGCGCGCACGGCGCGGATGATCCGCGCGTTGTGGCGCAACACGCGCGTCGTCGTGCGCGAGTTCCGGACGCCGATCGCGATCTTCCTGGCGGCGATCTTCGGCGGGGGCTGGTTGTACGGCGAGCTGTGGGTGCAGGCCGGGTATCCGCGCATCCCTTACGTGGACCTGCCCTACACCATGCTGGCGCTGATGATCTTCGAGTCGCCGACCGACCTGCCGGCGGAATGGCAGCTCGTCGCGTTCTGGTACCTGATGCCGATGGTTGCGGCTTACGTTGCCGGGCGCGGCGTGTTCGAGTTCGTGACGCTATTTTTCAGTCCGAATGATAGTCCTGGCGCATGGGAGAAAGCCGTGGCATCCAGTTTTGGCAATCACGTGATCGTGCTCGGCGTGGGACACCTGGGGCTGCGCGTGGTGCGCGCCCTGGTGGCGATGGGCATCGACGTCGTCGCCATCGATTACCACATCACACCCGACAAAGTGGCCGAGCTGCGCGGCCTTCACGTGCCGGTCGTGCAGGCCGATGGCCGGCTGGCCGCCACGCTCGAAACCGCCGCCATCCGCGAGGCGCAGGCGCTGATCGTGTGCACGTCCAACGATCACATGAACCTGGAAGTAACCATGCGCGCCCGCGACCTGAACCCGGAGATCCGCATCGTCGTGCGCGTGTGGGACGACCAGTTCGCCGCCCAGATCCGCCGCTTCATGAACGTCGAGGCGGTGCTCAGCGCGACGAACCTGGCTGCGCCGTCGTTCGCGTCGTCGGCGCTCGGCATCGAGATCACGCAGACGATGACCGTTCACGGCGAAGACTACAGCATGATCCGCCTGAGCGTGGCGCCCGGCAGTTTTCTGGACGGCGCGATGGTGGGCGCGCTGCAAGACGAGCACCAGATGGACATCGTCCTGCACGCGGACAGTGACACCGTCGACGTGCACCCGCCGCCGGACCGGGCGATCCGCGCCGGGGACACGCTGATCATATTCGCCCGCCACAGCAAGATTACCGGCGTGGTCGCGCGCAACCGCCGCCCCCACGTCACGGCGAGGTAACGCCATGATCCGGATCAAACGCGCCTACGAGTCCCCCGAGCCGGGGGATGGCACTCGCTTTCTGGTCGACCGCTTCTGGCCGCGCGGCGTCACCAAAGACGCGATCGCAATCGCGGCCTGGCTCAAGGATGCCGCGCCCAGCAAGCCGCTGTGCCGGTGGTTTGGGCACGACACGGCGAAATGGGACGAGTTCCGGCGGCGCTATACGGCGGAGCTGGACGAAAACCCCGCCGCGTGGCAGCCGATCCTGGACGCGGCCCGGCAGGGGACCGTCACCCTGGTCTACGGTGCGCGCGACACCGAACACAACAACGCCGTTGCATTGCAGCATTATCTGGAAACCAAGCAATCCTGAGGACCACCATGCGCTACCACATCTGGACACTGGGCTGTCAAATGAACGTCGCCGACTCGCAGTTGTTGGCGTCCGAACTCGAAAACCTGGGCCACCACGCCGCCCCCGATCCCGACGAGGCCGACATCCTGGTCGTCAATACGTGCGTGGTGCGCCAGTCCGCCGAGGACAAAGCCTATGGCCGCCTGCGCGAGCTGGCCCGGCTCAAGGAAAGTCAGCCGGACAAGGTCGTCGGGCTGATGGGCTGCCTGGTGGGCGTGCGCGACCCGCTGCGGCTGCGCGCCAAACTGCCCCAGGTGGACGTCTTCCTGCCGCCCTCCGACCCGGCGCCGATGATCGCCTTTCTGCGCGACCGGCAGGCCGAGCGCGAGATCCGCGCGCTGGACGACGCCGCCCGCGCCTCGCGCGATGACCTGCAGGACGCGCTCGAAGAGGGCGCGATCATCCTGCCGGAGCACGAGCGCGGCGCGCTGGTGAGCGCTCACGTGCCGGTGGTCTACGGCTGCTCGCACGCCTGCGCGTTCTGCATCATTCCCTTCCGGCGCGGGGTCGAAAAGTCGCGCCCGGTGGGCGAGATCGTGGCCCACGTGCGCAGCCTGGCGCGCCAGGGCGTGCGCGAGGTGACGCTGCTCGGGCAGATCGTCGACCGCTACGGCAAGGACATCCCCGACGGGCCCAACCTCGCCCAACTGCTTCGCGTGGTGCACGACGTGGCCGAGGAAGAAGGCGTCGCCCGCATCCGCTTCCTGACCAGCCATCCCAACTGGATGACCGACGAGTTGCTCGACACGGTGGCCGAGCTGCCGCGCGTCATGCCGCAGATCGAAGTACCGGTGCAGGCGGGCAACGACGAGGTGCTCGAGCGGATGCGGCGCGGGTACACTGTCGCCCAGTACCGCGCCCTGGTCGAGCACATCCGGGCGCGCATCCCCGGCGCGGCGATTCACTGCGACATCATCGTCGGCTTCCCCGGCGAAACCGCCGCCCAGTTCCAGGATACCTACGACCTGCTGGCCGATCTCAAGCTGGACAAGGTCCACCTGGCGCGCTACAGCCCGCGCCCGCACACCGTCAGCGCGCGCACGATGGCCGACGACGTCCCGCCGGAGGAGAAGAAGCGCCGTCACGCCGCGCTGGAGGAGCTTCAGGCGCAGGTCGTCGCCGAGATCAACAGCCGCTTCCTGGGCCAGACGATCGAGGTGCTGGTCGAGGACGAGCACCGGGGCAAGTGGCGCGGGCGCACGCCGCAGAACAAGCTGGTGTTCTTCGAGGACGCCTCGCGCGACTGGCGCGGCCAGCTCGCGGACGTCCAGATCACCTGGACCGGCCCGTGGAGCATGCAGGGCCGGCTGGCGGATGCTGCCGGCGACGCGCCCGCCGCGGACGCGGTGATCCCGCTGACCGTCACGCCGGGATAGCGCGAGCGCGCCCACACCACACCAGGGCGGCATTCCGCATGGCAAAGCTGTAGGGCAACCGTTGGGAAAGGCCGGGGGTCCCCCAGTATAATCGACCTGTGTTCCGTTCGCGTTCAAAGGAAACAGGTTATGGCGCATCGTGTGTTGACACTGGTGGGGGTGGCCCTGGTGCTGCTGGCGATGGCAGGCCTCGCCGCGGCCCAGGATGGCGGCGCGAGCTGCCAGGACGTGTATTACGCCGGGATCGGCGACGCGGTCGAGAACTGCGTGGGCCTGCAAGCCGGCACCGTTTGCCTGGGCGCGGGGCCCGGCGAGATCGAGATGGCGTCCGGCCAGGTCGTGGACACGCCGGGCGGATCGGCGGCGCTGTCCGGCATGGCCTCGGTGCGCGCCGGTGACGGCGACGCGTGGAGCCTCGTGATCGGGCGGCTGGCCGACAGCCTGCGCAGCGAGACGTTCGCCACGTTGATCGTGATGGGCCCGGCCCGGCTCGACGCCGCCGAGAGCGCCTCGCCGGCCATCCCGGCTTTCACGCTGTCCCACGCGCCGGAACCGTCCCCCTGCGGCGAGCTGGCGCTGCCCGGCCTGCTGGTCCAGTCCCCGGCGCGCAGCCTGACCCTGTTGAACGTCAACGGCGTGGACGTCGCCGTCAACGGCACCGCCGTCATTCGCGCCCCGGACGCGGACACGCTGGCCATCAGCGCGATCAGCCGCGAGACGATCCTCAGCCAGAGCGGGACCGTCGTGTTCGCCGGGTACAGCGCCCGGATCGCAGCCGGAGAACCGCCCGAAGTCGCGCCCTACGATCCCGCGTCGGTGGCCTTCCTGCCGGTCGAGCTGCTGCCCATCATCGAGGTGATCCCCGTGCCGGGCAACGCGCTGGTCACCGAGCGGGTCAACCTGCACCTGCGGCCCGACCCGGCCTCGTACACCGGCGAGATCGTCCGGGCGGGCGTGCCGGTGAATGCCCTGGGGCGCAACACCGGCGGCGACTGGCTGCACATCCGCACCTACGAAGGCGAGATCGGCTGGGTGCCGGCGGCGGCGCTGGACATCAACGTCGCGGGCGAGATGCCGGTCTACGATCGGGCACCGGCCCGCCCGTCGCGCCCCTTCGGCCCGGTGCAGGCGCGCGGCCTGACCACGCCGGAGATGAGCAACGCGCGCTCCGGCCCCGGCGAGGTCTACGAGATCGTCGCCCGGCTGCCGTTCAACACCGACGTCGGCATCTACGCGCAAAGCCCCGACGGCCAGTGGCTGATGATCGAAACGCCGGACGGGACCCGCGCCTGGATCAGCGCCAATCTGGTGAGTGTTACTACTCCGGGTTACAATGTGCGCGAACTCCCCTTCTCACCCGATTTCCCGGGTTAGTGACCTGCCTGGAGGTAGCCGGTGAACTCTGAGTCCCAAACTCTTACCGAAGAAGGTCTATCCAGAGAGGCCAGCCGCGTCCCGCCGCGACGTATCGGCGTGGTGATCAACCCGGCAGCGGGCCGCGAACGCGCGATCCTGCGCACGCTCAACACCGTGCTCGACGAGCTGGAGATCGACTGGGACGCGGCCATCACCCACCGCCGGGGCGACGCCCGCCGCCTGGCCGAGAAAGCCGCCGCTGCCGGCGTGGATGCCGTTGCCATCTACGGCGGCGATGGCAGCGTGCTCGAGGCGGCGACCGGCCTGCGCGGCAGCGGCGTGCCGCTCGCCATCCTGCCCGGCGGCACGGCCAACGTGCTCTCGCGCGAGTTGGGCATCCCCGGCGACCTGACCGAGGCGCTGTATCTGCTGGCCGAGGGCACCATCCGCGGCGTGGACATGGGCGCGGTCGGCGAGCAGTTGTTCTTTCACCTGGGGATCGGCTTCGAGGCGGAGATGATCAAGAGGGCCGACCGCAAATCGAAGGAGCGATCGGGCACCATCGCCTACATCTTTTCCGCGCTGCGCGAGCTGCGCAGCCCGCCGACCGCCCTGTTCACGCTGGAACTGGACGGAGAGACGGTCGAGATGGAAGGGATCAACTGCCTGGTGACGACCTTCGGCAGCATCGGCGTGGCGGGCCTCAAGCTGTCGAAAAAGATCGACGTCAGCGATGGCCTGCTGGACGTGATCGTGCTCAGCAAGGCCGATTTCAACACGTTTCTGTCGGTCGCCACGGGCGCGCTGGCATCCGGCGAGATCGGCCACGCGCTCAAGCAGTGGCAGATCCGCGAAGTCCGGATCACCGCCGAGCCGCCGCAGGCCATCACCGTCGATGGCGAGATGGTCGAGCTCGATGACCTGTCGATCAAAGTGGTGCCCGAGGCGGTGCGCATTTTCGTCCCGCCGCCGGAAGACTAGCGCCCCCGCACGCGCACAAAAAACAGGGACCGGTCGCCCAGACGCGCACCGGTCCCTGCTCGTTTCGGCGAGTGTGCGCGCCTGGCTAGACGCCCAGCTCTTTCCGGTCGACCAGCCACCACGCCAGCCCGAAGTACACCGCCGCCGCCGCGGCCATGATCAGCCAGTTGGTGATGTCCACGCCGTGGTTGATGATGCCCCCGATGTCGTAGTAGTCGAACAGCAGCAGCGGCTGCACCCAATGCAGCGATTCAACCGTGCCCACCAGCCCGTAGATCAGGTACGAGCCGAAGAAAAACAGGTACGCTATCGGCCCGGCAAACCGGCGGCTGGACGGCACCCACACCGCCAGCAGGTAAGTGAAGCCCGCCACGACCATCAGCGGGAAGATACCCGCCAGCAGCGCGATTGTCACGCGGACCATATCGGTTTCGAACTCGGGCCAGATCTGCGCGCACACGATAACCGTCACGGCGCAAACCGCCAGCACGACCAACATCGTCACCGCCGTGTTCAGCGCGCGCCCCACCAACAGGTCACGCCGCGAAACCGGCAGGCTGAGCGTCATGTCCATCGTGCCGTCGCGCTCGGCATTGGTGAACGCGTTGAACGCCTGCACGATGACGATCGCGCCGAGGATCAACAGGCCCCACGTCCCGACGTAGGTCTGCAGAAAGATGCCCGGATCGACGATGTTGAACTCGGATATATCCCCGCTGTAGAACATCCGCATGATGCCCTCAGGGTAGGACTCCATCAAATCGCTGATCTCGTCGGCCTGCTCCATCAGCGACGGGTAGATGCTCATCATCATCAGGATGTAGAGGCCCAGGCCAATCGAGAGCCAGATCATCGTCCGCTTGGAGTCGCGGAAGGCTTTGTTGAAAATGGACGCCATGGCTACGCCTCCTTCTTGCCGTAGTAGGTCAGGAAGATCTCTTCCAGCGTGGGCTGCTCGATGTGAATGTCTCGCACGGTGTAATCCGCCGCCGCTTTGATCACCGCGTCCATGTCCGTTTCGCCGGACACGCGCATCCGGATCTGCGCGCCATCGACCGCCAGATCGGTCACGCCGGGGATCGCGCTGAACCCGTTGCGGGCCGGCGGCTCGGCCAGTGTGAAATGCAGCCAGCGGAACGAGACGCGCGTCAGCGCCGCGACCGTCTCCACCGCTTCTAGCTCGCCGCTGCGAATGATGCCCACCCGGTCGCAGATGTGCTCGACTTCGGGCAGGTTGTGCGACGACAGGAACACGGTGCGCCCTTCCTCGCGGACTTCGCGCATCAGCCCGTGAAACACCTGCTGCATCAGCGGGTCGAGGCCCGTGGTCGGCTCGTCGAGGATGAGCAGTTCCGGCTTGTGCGCCAGCGCCACGATGAGGCCCATCTTGCGCTTCATGCCGGTGGACATGCCCTTCAGCGAGCGGTTCAGGTCGAAATCCAACTGCTCGGCGAGCCGCAGCGCCTCGTCCTTGAAGCGCTGCTTGCGCACGCCTTCCAGCCAGCGGATGTACTGCACGCCGGTCCAGTTGTCGAGCAGCGCCAGCTCGGACGGCAAATAGCCGATCCGCTGCCGGATGGCGACGCTGTCGCGCACGGTGTCCATCCCGAAGATGGTCGCCGACCCGCTGGACGGGCGGATGAAATCGAGCAGGGTGCGGATCGTGGTCGTCTTCCCGGCGCCGTTCGGCCCCAGGAACCCAAAGATCTCGCCTTGTTTGACCTGGAGATCCAGGTCTTTGATGGCTACGAACTTGCCGTAGCGGTGAGTCAGTTGACTCGTTTGAATGACGACGCCATTCCCGTTTGGCATGGCATCCCCCTTTCGTCTACATCAGACTCCACGTCTGATCCATCCTGGTGCCAATATAGTCGTTTGGCGCCCCCTAATTTTTAGGGGTTTTTAATAAAATATTTTACCATGCCTAAAAATTTTGGCAAACGAAATCGCCGGTCATCTCTCTGCCACGTTTGTTTTCGGCGAGAAAGCGCGCGCTCAGGCGCGCCGGAGTTCGCCCTGCCAGCGCTGCAACAGGGCCGGGAACCCGTCCTCGAGAAAGAGGGCCATGTCCCGCATGGTCTCCAGGCGCTCGCGCAAAGCCGGGTCGTCCCCGTTCACGACGTCCAGACCCTGTTCGGCCAGCCGCCTCAACCGGGTGATCTCCGCAGCCTTAGCCTGCATCAACTCGACTCAGGCACCGGGCCGGATGCGGAAATAATCGCGCCGCTCGCCGGGCAGACACACCCGCTCCACCAGGCCGATGTGGATCAAAAAGCGCGTCATGCTGCTGATCGATCCCTTGCTGGCCTGGAGCACGCTCGCCATATCGCTCATCGACTGGTGCGGCGGGTCGCAGACCAGCAGCCAGCCGAGGATGCGCCCGGCCATGCGCGTCAAGCCGGACTGGTCGAAGAACAGGCCGATTTCCTCGACGAACTGGAGTCGCGGATCGCAATTGGTCAACGAAACAGCAACCTCTTCCTGGCATTCCTCACTGTCAGGAATCGATTCTAGACCGGGCAATTTGTTCAGTCAATACTGTACGAATAGAAAATGCTGACATCAAGCTGACATCGAACCTGACGGGCGCCCCCCAGTTTTGAGGTGATTGGCCGCCGGAGCATTGAAGGTGATTCCGCCCTTGTGTTACACTACGATCACATTGTCGACCGCCGAGCCTGGAAGCCCACGATGGACGATTCACATCCTGCCCAGACTCTCGACCTCTCCGAAGCGCGCGCCGCCTACGAGATGGCCTTGCAGCGCCTGGAAGACGCCCTGCCGCATACCCAGCCCGCGCCCGTGATCGTCGATCCGACCGGCGTGACGTGGCGGCAGGTGTGGGGCCGCGCTGTTCTGCTGGTTCCGTACCTGGTGGGCCGGGGGATCGTGCGGCTGGCGAACGGTCTGCGCGATGGGCTGCGCGACACCGCGCAGCACGTCAAAGAGCGGCTGGTCCAGGCAGGTCAGCCCCAGCCGGCGATCCTGGGCGGCCCCAGGCTGGAGGCCCGCGAGCAGATCCGCCAGTTGCTGCTCGAAGTGCTGTGGGCGCGCGACCACGTGCAGGACGCCATCGAGCACCAGAACGGCGCGCCGTATGCCGTCAAGCGGGACGCGCTGGCGTTCGTCATGTCGAACGAGGCCCGCCTGCAGCGCCTGGGCCAGTTCGCGCTCCAAACCGCCGACCTGGACACGGGCGACCTGCGCGACGCCCACCCGGTGCCGCCCAGCGGCGACCGCTGGTGGTGGTTCCTGAACCTGCCGCGCGCCCGGCTCGCCCGCCGGATGAACCTGGTGTGGTTTCTGCTGGCGATGGTGCCGGCCCTGGCGTCGATCGTGCTGATCACCCTGCTGGCGCAGCGGCTGGCAATCAACGGGCCGGACCTGCTCTCCGGCGCGTCGGTCGTGGCGCAGGTCGGGCTGGGGCTGGGCAGCATCCTGGCCGGGCGCGAGCTGCTGCAGGACCTGCTCCTGAAGGGGTCGCGCGTCTCGTGGGAAGGGCAGATCACCTTCGCGCTGGCGTCGCTGTTCCTGGTCGTGGTGGTGATCTTCTATTTCCTGGCGCCGCCGGGCGCGGCCATGGTCTACAACATCTTCGGCCAGCAGGCGATCAACAGCGGCAACGCCGCCGAAGCGGAGTTGTATCTCGAATCCGCCGCCCGGCTCGACCCGGACCCGCACGCCGCCGCGCTGCTGGAGGTCGGCTGCCTGTACCAGACGCTCGGCGCGCCGGACCGCGCGCAGACCGTTTTCGAGCGCGTGCTCGAAGCCGACTCGCGCCTGCTGCTGGCGCGCTATCACCTCGCCGGGCTGTACAACGATCGCGGCGAGACGGACCAGGCGCTGCAACTGCTGGAAGACGGGTTGAATCTGCTCGAGGCCGCCCGCGAAGACATGCAAAACGGCGATTACGACTTCCTGCCCAACGTGCGCACCGAGGCCGAGACGGACCAGCTCGAATACCTGTTGCGGCTGGCACGCGGGCGGGCCTACCTGGAAAGCGGCGCGCCCGAACAGGCCAAGGGTAACCTGCGCGACGCGGAGGCGCTGTTCAACCAGATCGCCGCCGGGGCCAACGGCAGTGCCGGGACGCGGGGCGCCGCCGTCCCGCGTGACCGGCTCGACCTGTCGTGCGGGCCGGATGACGACCTGCAGCCGTACATCCTGAGCACGCAGCTCACGCTGCACTATTACCTGGCGCTGATGTACGATGCCCTGTGCGACGACCCGGCCACCATCCAGGCGGCCATCGAGGAATGGCGCTACGTGCGCAACGGCCAGCCCAGCAGCAGCCGCCAGGAAGCCTGGCGCGACGACGCCGTGCTGCGCCTGTCGTCCGGCACGACCTGTGAGAACAATTACAACCTGGGATCGAATCCTGGCCTGTCGCGGCTGCCTGCGCGCCGCTGACCCTGAACGACGAAGGAGCTTGTTCCATGCGTAAACTGACGTTGATTGGCCTCATTCTGCTGGCGGTGATCGCGGCCTTGCCCGCCGGGGCAGGGCTGCGCGATGCCGGCGCCCAGGGACGCGACCGCACCCCGGTCAACCTGGTGCTGAGCGTGGATAACGGGGTCGAGGCGCGGCTGAACCGCATGGACTGGGACGTGAACGCCTGGGCGCCCGTCGTACCGGGGACCGGCGTGCGCGCCAGCGACTACATCGACCTGCTGGGCCGCACCACGCTCACCATCCTGTGCACGGACCTCAAGCCGATCGAACAGCGCGGCAGCGAGGTCCCTCGCTGCGATACCTACCCGTCCACGCCGCTCTTCTTCTACGCCGACGATCCCGCCTGGACCGGCGACGATGGTCCCGCCTCGGTCCGGGTGACCGATGCCGATCCGGACAGCTTCCCGCCGGAGATCCGCGATCCGGACGCGCTCGACCTCAGCGTGTTGGACAATGACGACCGGGCGCGCGTGGCCGAGCAGACTCAAGCTATCACCGGCCTGGACCTGCCGCCCGAGGGGACCGCCTTCGCCCTGGCGAGCTATTACCGGGGCCAGGGGATGCTGATCGACGCGCTCGGCGCGCTGACCGCCCTGCCGGACCTGGGCTGCACCGAGCGCCGCCCCGCCGTCGAGCCGCCCCCCGCCAACCGCCGCCCGCTTGTCCAGTCGCCGGTGCTGTACCTGCGCCTGGGCGAGCTGTACGAGATGATCGGCCAGGTCGAGGATGCGGGGCGCTCGTACCTGTGCGCGGCGGATCTGGCCGAGGCGCTGGACGATCCGGCCAACGCGGGGCTGGCCTACGCGCGGCAGGCAAACATCGCCGAGGACACGGCCCAGGCCATCGACCTCTACCAGCGCGCCATCGACAACTACGCGCTGCTGGGCGCGATGGACGCGGCGCAGCTCATGCTCGACACGTGCGGGCTGCGCAACTGCGCCATGCCGTAGGCCGTATACAACACTCGGAAGGCCCCAACGCGTGGTGACCAGCCACGCGTTTTTGTGCGTATACTTCCCCGGAGGACCATACCGTATGCTGCCACAACAACACATGATCGAACGCGTGCGGGCGCTGTGCCACAGCGACGCGCGCCTCGACGCCGCCATGATGTACGGCTCGTTCACGCGTGGCGAGGGCGACGCCTTCTCGGACATCGAGTTTCTGCTGTTCTTCGACGACGAAGCGTTCGCCAGCGTCAGCCCGCGCGCGTGGCTGAGCCAGATCGCGCCGGTGGAGATGCTCTACGCCAACGAGTTCGGGATCACCACCGCCATCTTCGAGAACCTGATTCGCGGCGAGTTCCACTTCCATCGCGTGGCCGATCTGGAAGCGGTCGCGGCGCCGTGGCCGGGGCTGATCACGTTCCCCTCGCTGGACGCGACGCTCATCGTCGACAAGTCCGGCAGGCTGGCCCCGCTGCTGGAGCCGATCATCGGGCCGCCGCTCGAACAGGCGACCCCGCCCAAAGCCCAGTTCGCGGTGCACGGCTACCTGAACTGGCTGTTGTTCGGGATCAGCGTGCTGCGGCGCGGCGAGGATGCCCGCGCGCACGAAATCCTGAACATCGTGCACCGCCACCTGCTGTGGATGGCCCGCGTGCTGGAAGGCACGACCGCCAACTGGCTCACGCCGTCCAAGTCGCTGGAGCGCGACCTCTCGCCGGAAGCCTACGCGCGGCTGGCGGCGTGCACCGCGCCGCTCGATCCGGACGCGCTGCGCCGGGCGTACGCGGCCTGCTGGGAATGGGGCGGCGAGCTGGCCGCGGCGCTGCGCGACCGCTACGCGCTCGACTTCCCCGCCGGGCTGTGGGAGCGCGTCGGGCGCCTGCTCGACCGGGATTGACTCACCGGGGCGCTTCCCACAAAATCACGTTGCCATCATCCGAGCCCGACCCCAGCAGCGTCCCGTCCGGGCTGAAGTCAACAGACCGGATCCAGTCGCTGTGGCCTTTCAGGGTCGCTTTCTCCTGCCACGCGCCATCGAAGGCCCACACGCGAATCGTCTTGTCGTGGCTGCCCGATGCGATCAGCGCGCCGTCCGGGCTGAACGCAACAGCGGTCACCGCGCCGAGGTGTCCCGCCAACTCCGCGACCGGGTCACCGGTCGCTGCGTCCCAGAGACGCACGATCCCGCCCTCACTGCCGGTGACGATCAACGCGGCGACGGGGCTGAACGCGATGCTGTTGACGACGTCTGGGTGCTCCAGCACGAGCAGCTCAGTCCCGCTGGCGACGTCCCAGACACGCGCCGTGCCGTCAACCGCCGCCGACGCGAGCCGCGCGCCGTCCGGGCTAAACGCCACCGCCTGGATCCAATCCGCATGGCCGGATAGGGATGCTATTTCCTGCCATGTGCCATCGAAGGTCCACAGGTGAATCGAGGGGTCGTTTTCTGCGCCGGACGCGATCAGCGCCCCGTCCGGGCTGAAGGCCACGCTGTTGACTTGACCGGCATGTACGAGTTCTGCGACCAGTTCGCCCACTGCGGCATCCCAGACGCGCACGACGCCGCCAAAGCCCTCGATGCCGCCGGTGGCGATCAGCGCCCCATCCGGGCTGAAGGCAACCGCCTGGACCCAGTTTCCGTGCGCGAGCGTGCGCACTTCGGCGCCGGTGGCAACATCCCACACGCGGGCCGTGCCGTCATTGCTGGCCGAGGCGATCTGTGCGCCGTCGGGGCTGAACGCAACCGCTTTGACGTAGTCCGTATGCCCCTGCAACATGGCGCGCCACATCGGCGCATACTCGACGCTGGCGGCCACCGCCCGGACCAATTCCTCGGTCTGGTCCATCTCGCCGGGAGGTGTCATGGCGGCCACGACCACGTTTTTCCCGTCATCGAAGTCGATGATCAGAATCAGCCCGTCGGCCACAGCCGAGCGCGCGGTCACACGGGTCGCAGACCGGTCCGCGATGGCGATCGCCTCCGCATCGAGCAGTTCCCACTCACCCTGTCCGGCGCCCAGCAACGCCGCGGTCACGAAATCGATGTCGGCCACGCTCAAAGTGCTGCTGTCGCCCAGCAGCCAGGCCACCGCAACCGGGTCGATGACGACAATGCCCACCGTGCCGGATGACAGCACATCCGCGTTGATCGCCGCCAGATCGTTGGTGAGCGCGATGAAGCTTCCCTCGTCGATGACCATCCACCCGGCGGGATAAGACAGGCTCAACCCGCTCACCGAGGCGTATTGCGCGGTCAGCGAGTCCTGGGCCAGCGCGGGGAAGGGTATTACCCACACGAACATAACCACGAACAGGACACACACACAGGTCTTTCGCAAGCGACACACCGGATTTTCCTCCTTGTCCTCAAAATGAACGAGGCGCAACCATACGTGATTCAGGCCGCGGCAGGTCCCGTTCCTGAGTATAGTGACATTCATCCCCAGGCGACAGCCACCACCGCTCCACGCTGCAAACGCGGCCTTGACACACCCGTATATTTCGATATACTTCTAATTTGATGTGTATCGAACGAGGTGCAACCATGACTCAAGGACAGTTCGAGGCGATCCTGCAATTCTTCAAGGCGTTGGGCGACGAAACCCGCCTGCGCATCGTGGCGCTGCTGGGCGAGAGGCCGCACAGCGTCGGGGAGCTGGCCGCCGCGCTGGAGCTCTCCGAGCCGACCATCTCGCACCACCTCGCCAAACTGCGCGAGGCGGGCCTGTTGAACCTGCGCGCCGTGGGGACCAGCCGCATCTACCGGCTGGACGAGCGCAATCTGGCGAAGAAAGCAGCGGTCATTGCCAGCCTGCCGGACGCGCTGCGCGCCGCGCCGGTCGAAAAGCCGGACATGAGCTGGATCGATGCGCTGGACATGGCCGAGGCGGATCGCAAGGTGTTCAAGGACACCTTCTGGGGCACGCGCCTCAAGCAGATCCCGACCAAAGAGGGCAAGCTGCTGGTCGTGCTGCGCTGGCTGGCGGGCAAGTTCGAGCCGGGCACGCAGTACACCGAGCGCGAGGTCAATGAAATCCTCAAGCCGGTGCACGCCGACTACGTCCGACTGCGGCGCGAGCTGATCAACTTCCACTTCCTGGAGCGCGAGCCGGGCGGGGGCCTGTACTGGCTGGCCGCTCCACAGCCGGCCTGACGCCCAGATCGCGCCCACCAAACGAAACGGGGACTTCACATGAAGTCCCCGCTTGGTGTACTTGGGCTAGCCGGTGATCGGGATCTGGTTGACGTCGGTCCCGGCCTGGAGCGTCGTGTACGGCCCGCTCACCCAGCCGGTGACCGCATTGTAGCGAATCTGGTACCACGAGGCCGCGGCGTTGCGCCCGATGATCTGCGCCGACCGGCCCGCGGGCAGCCAGCCCACCACCGGGTAGACCACCGCCGGGCCGCTGCGAATGTTCAGGTTCACGTTCGCCGTCAGGTTGTAGGCGCCCGGCTGCGGCGTCGGCGGCTGGGGCGTGGGCTGCGTGATCGGGATCTGGTTGACGTCCGCGCCCGGCGAGAGCGTGGTGTACGGCGCGCTCACCCAGCCCGTGACCGTGTTATACCGGACCTGCCACCACGTCGCCGCGGCGTTGCGCCCGATCACCTGCGCGGACCGGCCAGCGGGCAGCCAGCCGATCACGCCGTAGCTCAGGCCGGGGCCGCTGCGGATGTTCAGGTTCACGTTCGCCGTCGCCGTGATCGTCGATGGCGGCGGGACCGGGGTGCTCGGACCGGTCCAGGTGATGGGCACGTTCTGGGTGTTGACCGCCGAGACGTAGGCGCCGCTCACCCAGCCGGTGATCCCGTGCACGTTGGGCTGGCCGAAGGCCGGGATCGTGATCTGCCACCACGAGCTGTCGGCGTTGCGCCCGATGATCGGGTAGGTCTGCCCGCGCGCGATCTGCGTGATGACCGTGCCGATGTCCACGCCTGGCGCGTTGCGCACGTTCAGCCCGTAGGACAGCACGGTGAGCATGGCGCCGCTGGGCGGGGTCGTGGGCGGCGGCGGGGGCGGCGTGGGCGTCGGCGCAGCGATGCCCTCTATCGTGAACGCCAGGAACGCCACGCCGGTCCCCTCATAGTATTCGACGACGATCGGGACCTGCCCGCCCCCGGTGTAGAACGTGGCCGTGTACCACTGGCCGCTCGACACGTGGAACCGGTCGATCAGCAGCGCGCCGGCGACCCACACCCGCACGCCATCATCCGCCGCCGTGCGGATCAGGTAGTGACCCGGGTTCAACGGCTGCGCCGAGGTATAGCGGGCCGAGAAGAAATCGGCATTCACGCCCGGCGCGAGCGGCGTATCGGTCCAGTTGAAGCCGACGTTCGGCGACTGCGTGGTGTAGGCCGGCGCCCCTTGGAGCGAGATGTTGTTGTAGTATTCGACCGTCCAGACGGCGCCCCCCTGGGCTTCGGCTGGCCGGGCGGCTACCCCGGCTAAAGAGCTTACGAGCAAAAGAACTACGGTAATCAGCGTCAGTCGTTTCATGGCTTTTTTCCCTTCCTCCCTCTATGGCAGTTCCGATGGCAGACGCACCTAAGGCGAGCTTTGATGGCGATAGAAGGTCATACCCGGTGTGGAGGCGTGTCGCGTCAGTTGCAGAGCGTGTCACCGGCGCGAAACCGGTTTGTCACGCTCCCGGTCAGAACCCTTATTTATATTATATGGGATGTCGTACAGGCGTGGAGCAAACGCGGGCTTTACGTCTTGCTAGCGTAGGGAGCGCGGCGAAAAAACACGAGCGGACCGACCTGATCCGCTCGTGCCGTGGGGTTGGGGATGAGTGCGGCAGGGCCGCGCCGCGCTACTCGACGCGCTCCAGCACGTGAGCGATGGCGGTCCCGCCCAGGCCGCCCAGGTTCAGCGCCAGCCCCAGCCGCGCGCCCTCGACCTGGTTCTGCCCGGCGGCGTGGCGAAGCTGCAAGGCGATCTCAACCGCCTGGTAAACGCCCGTCGCGCCCAGCGGATTGCCGCGCGCCTTCAGGCCGCCGAACGTGCTGATCGGCAGCGCGCCGCCGCGCAGGATCGCCCCCTCGACGGCGGGCTTCCAGCCCTCGCCGCGCTGGGCGAAGCCTACCGCCTCCAACTGGAGCGCGGTCAGGATGGTGAAGCTGTCGTGCAGCTCGGCCAGGTCCAGGTCGCCGGGCGCGATCCCGGCCTGCTCGTAAGCCCGGCCCGCCGCCAGGTTGGCCGCGCGCAGGAACAGCATGTCAGCCCGGTTGTGCAGCGCCAGCGTATCGCTCGCCGCCGCGCTGCCACGCACGCGCACCGGCTGCGCCACCATATCCAGCGCGCGCTCGGTCGTGGTCAGGATCACCGCCGCCGCGCCGTCGCCTTCGGGGGCGCTGTCGAACAGGTTGACCGGGTCGGCCACGACCGGTGCCTTGGCGAACGCGCCGGGGCGAAGCTGGTTGCGGTACATCGCGTTGGCGTTCAGCGCGCCGTTGGCGTGGGCGTTGATGCTGAACGGCTCGAACTGCTCCAGCGCCACGCCGTGCTCGTGCATATAGCGCCGCATGAGCAGCGCCGCCAGCGCGGCGGGTGTCGCGCCGCCGCCCGCTTCGTAATCCGCGTCGAGCACCGTCGCCAGCGCCGTATCGCGCTCGCTGCCTGTGCGGTCGGTCGCCTTCTCGACGCCGACTACCAGGACGGTGTCGGCCAGCCCGCCGGCCACCGCCAGGTAGCCCTGGCGCAGCGCCATCCCGCCGGACGCGTCCGCCGCTTCGACGCGCAGCGCCTCGGCCCCGGCCAACCCGGCGAAGTCCGCGATGAGCGCGCCCAGGTGATTCTGCGCGCTCAGGTTGCCGCCCAGCGCGTTGCCGACGATCACCGCGTCGACCTGCTGCACGGCAGCATCACGCAGCGCCGCCTGAATCGCGCCCAGCGCCAACTGCCGCAGCCCCGCGTCCCAGTGCTCGCTGACGGGCATCTGCCCCACGCCAATAATCGATACGTCTCGCATCGCCATTCTCTTCCTTTCAATCCAGCGCTTCGTCGCGCGGCCAGTCCTCGCCGGACCACACGCGCTGTGCCGTCCAGGGGCGCGGCTCGCCCGACCAGAAATCATGCGCCGGGGACAGCCCCAGCGGCAGAAAGCCCACCGTGCACAGGTACAGGCTGCCGGTGGAGATATACGGCTCGGCGAGGCCCGGCTGGTGCCCGCTGAGGCCCAGCGTCAGCCACCCGTCCGCGTCGAACGTCCCGGCGGGGTCCATCGTGCGGCGGATGACCGCCGTCAGCGCGCCGCGCACCTGGGCGGGGAGCAGGCTCGCCGGCAGGTGATCCTGCAGGGCGAGCTGGGCCAGCAGTTGGAACGCGCCCGCCCGGTAGGTGATCGAGCGCCCGACGACCGGGAAGGACCCGTCCGGGCCGATCATCCGCTCCTGGATCACGGCGTAGCGTTGGGCGCGCTTCAGGAATGGTTTCGCCAGCGCGTCCCACGCCGGGTGGACGCCATGCAGCTCGCGCACGATGTCCAGCAGCATGGGCTGGATCACGTAGCTGTTGTAGTAGTCTGCGTGAAAGTGCGCGCCGTCCGCGTAGACGCCATCGCCCAGGTACCACTGCTCGTGCTGGCGCAGCGCGTAATCGATCCGCAGGATGTCGCCCTCGCCGGCGAAGCGGTGCAGGAACGTCTCGACCATCGCCGCGAACAGCAGCCAGTTATTGAAGTTGGGGAAGATCGAGCGCACCTGCTTGACCGCCTCGATCACCATGCGCTGCGTCGCGCCGTCCAGCGGGTACCACAGCACGTCCGGCGCGCGCAGGATGCCATGCACCAGGAAGGCCGCGTCGACCAGCGGCTGGCGGTCCTGCGAGAAGTTCAGCGCGTCGGGCGAGGCGGGATCGCAGGCGGCGCGCGGCGCGCAGCCCGCGCTGCGCCAGATCGGCCAGCTCGGCGCGCAGCCGTTCCTCGTCCGCGGCCAGGTCGCTCGCGCCCAGCCACGGGGCCAGCCCGGCCAGCGCCCGACCGAACGCCTCCAGGTGCGTGACATGCCGCCGGTCTTCCGGGTTCGATACTTCGACGGGCATGGTGGCGCGCAGCCGCCCGTGCGCCAGCGCATCGAGGACGGGGTGGCAGACGCGGTACAACGTCTCCGCCCAGTACCGGCGGTCTTCCAATCCGGTGGTCGTCGTCATGATCATTCCACCAGCAGCTTGCCGCGATAGCGCGTGTACAGCGCGTAGTCGATCTCGGTGCGGCGCGCGACGTACTCGCGGGTGAGCGGCGCTTTGTCGCGGCGCTCGACGATCGGCTCGCGCACGACCAGATCGAACGCGTCCGACCCGGCGCCGCTGCCGTAGCTCACCATCAGGATGCGGTCGCCCGGCTGGGCGGCGTCCAGGGTGGCCGTCAGGCCCAGCAGCGACGACCCGGCGTACACGTTGCCGACCAGGCCGGACAGCAGGCCCGGCTCGAGCTGGTCGTCGCTGAAGCCGAGCACCTTCCCGGCCCGCTGCGGGAACTTGACGTTCGGCTGGTGGAAAATCGCCCACGTGTAATCGGCGGCGGTGGTGCCCATCATCTCCATCAGGCGCTGCCCGGCGCTGAGCGTGTGCTGGAAGTAGGCCGGCTCGCCGGTGAAGCGGTCGCCGTGGCTGGGGTACGTTTCGTGCGCGCGCCGCCAGAAGTCCGGCGTGTCGGTCACGTACGAGTAACTGCCCTGGATCGCGGCCACGCTCTCGTCCGCCGGGCCGAGCAGGAAGGCCGCGCCGCCCGCCGCCGCCGTGTATTCGAGGGCGTCGCCGGGGCGGCCCTGGGCGGTATCCATGCCGATCGCCAGCACGTAGCGCGCCATGCCGCTGCCCACGAACCCGATCCCGGCCTGCATCGCCTCGGACCCGGCCTTGCAGGCGAATTCCCAGTCCGCCGCCTGGATGTTGGGCGCCGCGCCGATGCTCTCGGCCACGACGGTCGAGGAGGGCTTGACGGCGTAGGGGTGGCTCTCGCTGCCGACCCACACCGCGCGGATCAGGCGCGGGTCGATCCCGGCGCGGGCCAGCGCGTTCTGCGCGGCCTCGATCGACATCGTGATCACGTCTTCGTCCAGCCCGGCGACCGCTTTTTCCTTGACCGGGCTGCCGCCCAGGCCGCCGGTCCACACGCGGGCCACTTCGCGCCCCGGCAGCCGGTAGCGCGGCACGTACGCGCCATAGCCGACGATGCCCACCGGGCGATCGGGCTTGAGCACGCTCATAGGATTGGTTTCGTCTGGCATGGTCATCTCCACAGGTTGTCGTTGGACCACGCGAACAGCCCACGAACGCGATCGGCGCCGGGGCTGTTGGCGATGAACTGGTCAGATGTTAGCAGCGAACGGCTCTCAAAACCTATCAAATACGCGTCATTTGCTGTCAGGCCGGGCGCGCCCCGCACCCCGAATAGCCCGGACGGTCTATCGCCACCGCAAGCGAATTTGGTTAGACTTGATTAGCAGGGGTGCATTTCACGGCAGTTCACAGCGCGTTTTCATCCCCCATCGTGCAGACACCTTTCCCGCGATCGCGCAGGCGGGAACGGATGGGGGAGCGCGCGCCGGGCGTGGGCGGGCCGTGCCAGATGCCCCTGCACAGCTTATGTGTCCAACAATGGGAGTCAACCGGTGCCAGACTCTTCGACTGCGCTCATCATCGGGCTGGCCGCGGCGTATGCCGTCCTGCTGCTGATCGCCGTCCGCCACGTCCGCGCGCCGTTGAACGCGCGGGCGCGGTGGTGGCTGCTGCCCGCCCTGCTGGCCGCGCTCGCCGGGGCGCTGGTGCGCCTGCTGCCCGCCGGCGCGCACGTCGAGCCGCGCTATGAGGTGCTGTTCATCCGCGAGCTGACACAGCCGGCGCTGGCCGTGATCCTCACCAACGTGATGCTGGTCAGCTTCAGCGCCCAGGCGCTCAGCTACGTCCAGAACCGGCGGGGCCGGTTGTGGGCCGTGGCCGGGTTGATCTGGTGGGCGGCGCAGGCCGTCGCCAGCGCGACCACCACCGCATCGGTCGTTGGCGAGGAAGGCTGGCTGGCGAGCCTCACCGACCCGGTATCGTGGCCGGGTGTGCTGGCCGTCGGCGGCTGGATCGCGCTCGGCGCGGTGCTGCTGATCGCCGCCGCCGTCGCGTTCTACCGCGCCCACCTGTCCGAGATCGCCAACAAGGCGCTGTTCGCGGCCATCACCGGGGTGCTGGTGTTCGCCGGAGCCGCGCTGGGCGCCAGCGGGTCGCGCCCCCTGGCCGAAGCCGGCTGGGTGATCCAGTTCGCCGGGCTGGCCGGGGCCGTGTACGGCGTCGAGACGTACCGCATCGTCGACATCCGCCGCACGCTGCGCCGCACCGCCGCCGCCAGCGCCCTGCTGACCGTCACCGCCGCCGCGTTTTTCGCCGCGCTGGTGGCCGCCCGACAGCTCCACGAGGCCGGGAACGCGTCCTATCTGGCGCTGGCCGGGCTGGCGTTGGCCGGGGCCATGATCTACTGGCCGCTGCGCGCGCTGACGGAACTCGTCGTGGGCCAGATGTTCGTCCCGGCGGCGGCGCGCGCGTCCGGGGCGCTGCGCCAGCTCAGCGAGAACATCACCGGCGTGGTCGACCTGGACACGCTGGTCGACGTGACGATGACCACGCTCGGCCAGGTGCTGCGCGTGCGGCGGGCCGGGCTGATCCTGGTCAGCGAGGAGAACGGCAGCACCCTGATCGTCGAGCCGGTCGGGCACGGCCTGGGCGAGATGCCGGACATCCAGGGGCGCATTTCGCGCTCCGGCCCGATCACCCAGCGGCTGTTGCACCGGCGTGCGCCTATGCTGCAATACGATCTCGACTTCGGGCGCAGTTACGCCAGCGTGCCGCCCGAGGAGCGCCGGTTCTTCCAGCAAACGCGCATGAGCGCCTACGTCCCGGTCGTGGTGCAGAACCACCTGATCGGCATCCTGTGCTGTGGGGCCAAGACCAACGACGATCCCTTCACCGACCAGGACCTGGAACTGCTGATGACCATCGCCAACCAGGTCGGCGTCGCGCTGCGCACCGCCCGCCTCGTGACCGATCTGCGCCGGCGCGAAACCGAGCAGGCCGCGCTCAACAAGGCCCTCTCGACCACGACCGAACAGCTCGAAAAGCTGGACAGCGTCAAGACCGATTTCATCACCATCGCCAGCCACGAGCTGCGCACGCCGCTGGCCCAGATTCGCGGCTACAGCGAGATCATGGAGGCGATGAACGAGGACGGGATGCTCGACCAGGACCAGATCGCGGGCATGACCGGCAACCTGCGCAAAGCCGCCGACCGCCTCGAAACCCTGATCGCCGCCATGCTCGACGTCAGCGAGCTGGACGTGAACGCGATGGACCTGCGCTTCGCCGAAACCACCGTCGAAAGCGCGATGCGCATGGCGATCGAGCCGCTGACCGACGCGATCCGCAGCCGCAAGCTGATGCTCTCGGCGCGCGGCCTGCGCGACCTGCCGCCCATCCAGGCCGACCAGCAGCGGCTGGTGCAGGCGTTCCGCAACGTGGTCGTCAACGCGGTGAAATACACGCCGGACGGGGGCCGCATCGAGATCACCGGGCGCCGCCAGGACGACGACATCCTGATCGCGATCAAAGACAACGGCATCGGCATCGATCCGGCCAACCACGACCTGATCTTCGAGAAGTTCTACCGCGCCCAGGACCCGAACCTGCACAGCACCGGCGCGACCAAGTTCATGGGCGCCGGGCCGGGCCTGGGCCTGACCATCGCCAAGGGCGTCGTCGAGGGCCACGGCGGGCGCATCTGGGTATCGAGCACGGGCCACGACCCGGAGAACACGCCCGGCAGCACGTTCTACATCCTGCTGCCGCTCACCCCGCCGGACGGCGCGACGCGCGTGCTGCCGTTCGAGGCCAGCCTGAGCCTGAGCGCCGCGCAGATGAAACATCTCTTCGCCGCGGCCCGCCAGCCGAGCCCCCCGCCGCCGCCCGGCGACCACCCCACCCGGGCCCGCCCCCCGCGCCGGCTGCACCTCGATCGCTGAGCCGCCCTGCCGGGATTCTTGCGCGGGCGTGGTATAGTTAGTGACACAGCCCTTTGCATGGAAAGGATACACATATGCAGACACGACGACTGGGCCGCACCGGCCACATGAGCAGCCTGGTGATCATGGGCACCGCGGCCTTCTGGGAGATCGACCAGGCGGGCGCCAACGCCGCGCTCGATCTGGCGCTGGAGCGCGGCATCAATCACATCGACGTCGCGCCCCAGTACGGCAACGCGCAGCAGGTCGTCGGCCCCTGGCTGGAATCGCAGCGCGACCGCTTCTTCATAAGCTGCAAAACCCTGCTGCGGACGCGTGACGAAGCCTGGGCCGACCTGCAGAACTCGCTGTCCCTGCTGCGGACGGACATGATCGACCTGTACCAGTTCCACGCCATCACCACCTGGGACGAGTTCGAGCAGATCTGCGCGCCGGGCGGCGCGGCGGAAGCGTTCCGGCAGGCGCGCGACGAGGGCCTGGTGCGCTACCTGGGCATCACCGGCCACGGGATGCTGGCCCCGGCCATTCAGGCGGCGGCGCTGGAACGGCTCGACCTGGACACAGTCATGTTTCCCATCAACCCGCGGCTCTACGCCGACGCGGACTACCGGCGCGACGCCGAGCGCCTGCTGCAACTGGCCCAGCAGCGCGACGTGGGCGTGATGATCATCAAGGCCATCGCCAAAGGCCCCTGGGGCGACAAAGAGAAAACCTACGGCCCGTGGTATGAACCATACGCGGGTTACGACGCCATCGAGCCGTCGGTGCGCTTCGTGCTGTCGCAGCCGGTGACGTGCATCGCCAGCGCCGCCGACGTGCGCCTGCTGCCGCCGACCATCGAGGCCGCCGAGGGATTCACGCCGATGAGCGAGAGCGAGCAGGCGGCGCTGATCGCCAGCCGGGCCGGAGACGAGCTGATTTTCGAGCCGATCTGATCCGCCGCAGACGACACCGAGGACAACAGGATGATCCGGGCGATTTTCTTCGACTGGGGCAACACGGTCATGTACGACCTGGACGAGTTCCAACACCTGGGCGCGATGGCGAACTGGCCTTACGTGAAAGTCGTGCCCGGCATCGAGGACGCGCTGCGGGCGCTCAAGCCCGATTACCGGCTGGTCATCGCCACCAACGCCGTCATGTCCACCGCCGAGCAGGTGCGGGCGGCGCTGGCGCGCGGCGGGCTGGACGGCTACTTCGACGGCATCTGGACCGCGCTGGAGCTGGGCGTCGCCAAGCCGGACCCGGCGTATTACACGGCGGTGCTGCGCGAGGCCGGGCACACGCCCGGCGAGGTCGTGATGGTCGGCGACACGTTCTCGACCGACGTGCTCGGCGCCAAGCAGGCCGGGATGCGGGCCGTGTGGTACAACGCCAACGAGCAGCCGCCGCCACCGGAGGGCGCGGGCGCCGCCGACGCCGTGATCCGCGACCACGCCGAGTTGAGCGCGGCCATCCGCCGCCTGGGCTGAGGGGCATGGATACCTACCGCAAGCTGTTCATCCCGGCGCGCCCTCAGCGCGTGATCCTGATCACGGGCGGCACGTCCGGCATCGGGCACGCGGCGGCGCTGATGTTCGCGGCCCTGGGCGACTGCGTGGCCGTGACCGGGCGCCGGGCCGAGCGGCTGGTCGATCTCCAGCGCGAGGCCGAAGCCGCCGATCTGCCGGGCGCGATCCTGGCGATCGAGGCCGACGTCACCGACCCGGCGGCCATGCAGCGCGCCGTCGACCGGACGGTGAGCAAGTTCGAGCGCCTGGACGTGGTGGTCGCCAACGCCGGAATCGGCCACCGCGGCCCGCTGGTCGAGGCGCGCTGGAGCGACCTGGAGACGGTGCTGCGGACCAACATCGACGGCGTGATCCACACCGTGCGCGCGGCGGTCCCGGCCATGCGCAGCGCGGGCGGCGGGCATATCGTGCTCGTGTCGTCGATCCTGGGGCCGGTGCCGGGCGCATATGCGGGAGCGTACAGCGCCAGCAAAGCCGCCACCGACGCGCTGGCGCGGTCGCTGCGCGGGGAATTGAAAGCCGATCACATTCGCGTCACCGTGCTGTGGGTCGGCCAGGCGCACACCGAGTTCGCCGACAAACGGCTCGGCCAGCCGGGCCGCGTCGCCACCCGCTGGCCCACCATGTCGCCGGAACAGGTCGCCGGCAGCATCGAGCGCGCGCTCGAACGCAAGCCGCGCACCATGACCGTCCGCTGGATCGACCGCCTGTTCATCTGGGCCGGGGGGCAGTTCCCGGCGCTGATGGACCGGCTGTTGGCCCGTGTCTACGGCTAGAGAAAGGACGCACCATGCCCGACCATCGCCTTCCCTCTGACACGCACATCGGGCTGGCACACCTGCGCGTGAGCGATCTGCCGCGCGCCCTGAGCTTCTACGGCGAGCGCATAGGCTTCCGCGAGGTTCGGCGCGACGGCGCGACGGCGATCCTCTCGGCCACCGGGAGCGCGCCCGCCCATCTGGTGCTAGAGGCCGATCCTGGCGCGCCCCCCAAACCGCCGCGCACGACCGGCCTGTACCACGTCGCGATCCGGCTGCCCACGCGGGCGGCGCTGGCGCGGGTGGTCCGGCGGCTGGCGGCGGGCGGCTGGCCGTTTCAGGGCGCCGCCGATCACGGCGTCAGCGAGGCGTTCTATCTGGCCGATCCCGACGGTAACGGCCTGGAACTCTACACCGACCGACCGCGCGATCAATGGGCCTGGGCCGGCGATCAGGTGGTCATGGTGACCGAGGCGCTGGACGTGCCGGGGCTGCTGGCCGAGGCCGGTGACGCGGACGATGGCCCGATCGATCCGGGGGCGGACATCGGCCACGTGCACCTGTCGGTGAGCGACCTGGCGCGGGCCGAGGCGTTCTACGCCGAGCTGTTGGGGCTGGACGTCACCCAGCGGACCTATCCCGGCGCGCTGTTCCTGGCCGCGGGCGGCTATCACCATCACCTGGGGACCAACACCTGGGCCGGACGAGGGGCCGCCGCGCCGCCGCCGGACGCAGTGGGCTTGGTGGCGTTCGAGCTGCGCCTGCCCGATCGCGAGGCGTGGGCGGCGCTGGTCGAGCGTGTCCGCGCGGCGGGACACGCGCCCCAACCGGCGCCCTCGTACGGCGTGGAGGATGCCGTCCTGCTGCGCGATCCGGACGGGAACGGCGTGCTACTGTCAGCCGGCGCGGACCACCGGGGCGCGCCCGCCTAGCCGCCCGGCTCGTCGATCTCGTAGCGCCCCTCGCCGAGCATGTTGGTCGCGAAATCGAGGATGTCGTCGTTGATCCCGATCGGGTGATTCGGGAACTCCATACACGCTGGTTTGCTCCCCTCGCCCACCAGCACGATCCGGAAATGATCGTGGCCGGGATACTGCGTCACGAAGCCGTGCAGCCGCCGGAGCTTCTGCCGGTCCCGGTTGGAATCGCCGGAGCGCTCCAGGTACAGCGTCAGCAGCCGTCCGGGCGGCGGCGGCTCGGGCGCGGGTTTGGGCTGCGGGCGCTGGCGGGGTCGCTGGCGGAATTCGGGGGGCGGCGCGGCGTTTTCCTCCGGTGGGCTGTCGTCGGGCTGCACGTGGCGCGACAGCGGCTGCGGCTCCTGCACGCCGACGATGTAGCCGGTATCCTCGTGGTATTCCCACTCCGGCGCGGGATGCCAGCCGTTGTCCAGCTCATCCGCCAGCCAGCCGGGCATTTCCCGCTCGGTGATCAGGCCGGTGCTCTGCGCGGGCGGGCGCGACGGGCCCGCCGCGGGCGGTTCGAGCGGAGGGGCGGTTGGCACGCTGGCCCCCGCGCTGGCCGGCATGATCGTCTCGGCGGGCGGCTCCGGCGCTTCGGCAGGCGTCGGGTCCGATCGCAGCTCGCCGGTTTCCTCGTCGAACGGAGCGCTGGCGTCCTCGTCATCGTCGTCGCCGTTCGCCTCGCCGGAGTCGTCCCACGGGAACACGAAATCGTTGAGCGCCGACAGCCGGTCGTCGATAGCCTCGACCGTTTCGAGATCCTGCCGCACCTCATCGACGATGATCTGCATGTCGCCGCGTGTGGTGTCGGCCTTGCCCCGGAGGACCAGCACGCTGTCCTCCTTGACCATCTCGCGGAACTTGTCCCACGTGCGCGGGAACATTACGGCGCTGATCGTGCCGGTGATGTCCTCGATGGTCAGGATCGCCATCGCGTCGCCCTTCTTGGTGATGATGTTGCGCACCTCGGTCACCAGCCCGGCGATGGTCACCTGGCGTCCGTTGGCGGCCTCGCCCTCCTCGATCAACTCGGCGGTGGGGCGGACGTTGGCGCTGGCGAACTTGTCGGCGAGCGCGCGCAGCGGGTGATCGGTCACGTACAGGCCGACCAGTTCCTTCTCCCAGCGCAGCATCTCGCGCTTGTCGACGTGCTTGACGTCCGTCAGGGACTTGAGGATGCTCTCGGCAGACCCGAACTCGACGCCGGTCGCCTCGCCGAACAGGCTCATCTGGCCGATCTCTTTGGCCTTGTGATAATCCGCCGAGAAGCTCAGGATGCGCTCCAGTGCCGCCCGCAGAGTGGGCCGTTCGGCGAAGCCGTCCAGCGCCCCCACGCAAATCAGCGAGTCGAGGGCGCGCTTCTGCACGATGCGCAGATCGACCCGGTGGCAGAAATCGTCCAGGTCGCGGAAGGGGCCTTCCGCCTCGCGCTGCTCGATGATGTGCATCAGCGGGCCGACGCCCACGTTCTTGACCGCGCCCAGGCCAAAGCGGATCGCGCGCGACCCGTCCGGCTGGGGCTCGATGGTAAAGTCGAGCATGCTCGCGTTGACGTCCGGCGGCAGCACGGCGATCCCCATGCGGTGGCAGTCCGCCGCGAACAGGCTGACTTTGGCCGAGTCGTCGCGGTGCACGCTCATCAGGGCGGCCATATACTCGTGCGGATAGTGGCATTTTAAGAACGCAGTTTGGCAGGTTAGCACGGCATAGTCGGCTGCATGCGACTTATTAAAGCCATACCGCGCAAAGAATTCGATATCATCGAAGATAAGATTCGCCGACTCTGGATCGACGCCGTGCTCCGGCCCGCGCTCCACGAAGATTTTCCGGTGTTTGGCCAGCTCTTCTTTCTTCTTCTTCGACACGGCGCGGCGCATCAGGTCGGCTTCACCCAGCTCGTAGCCGAACAACTCCGCGCCGATCTGCATGATCTGCTCCTGGTAGACGATGATCCCGTACGTCTCTTCGAGGATGTCCCGCAGTTTTTCGTGCTTGTACTCGACCTTCTCCTCGCCGTGCAGCCGCCGGTTGTAGGTCGGGATGTACTCCAGCGGGCCGGGGCGGTAGAGCGAGATCCCGGCGACGATGTGCTCGAACTTCTGGGGCCGCATGTCGGTCAGCATGCGCCGCATCCCCTGCGACTCGAGCTGGAACACGCCGATCGTCTCGCCGCGCCCCATCATCTCGAACGTCTCCTGGACCATCCGCGACTGTTCCGGGTCGTCGGGGTCCGGGCGATAGGGGATGTTCGACAGGTCGTAATTGACGCCGTGATATTCCTCGATCAGCTCGCACGCCTTGCGCATGATGGTGAGCGTCGAGAGGCCCAGGAAGTCCACCTTGAGCAGCCCGATCGATTCGCACGTTTCCATCGGGAACTGCGTCACCCGCTTGACCGGCACATCATCGCCCGAGCCGCTGGTGGGCCGGTGCAGCGGGATGTACTCGACCAGCGGCTTGTCGGCCACGATCACGCCCGCCGCGTGCGTGCTGGCGTGCCGGGTGATGCCCTCCAACTGGCGCGCGGTATCGATCAGCCGGCGCGCCGTTTGGTCGGTGGCGTAGGCGTTTTTCAGATCGGGCAGGGCCTTTTCCGGGTCGTCACCCAGCGCGTCGTCGAACTTGACCGGCTTGCCGCCGGTGGGGATCAGCCGGGCGACCCGGTCCACTTCGGGCAGCGGGACGTCGAGCGCGCGGCCCACGTCGCGGATCGCCGCCTTGCTGCCCATCGTCCCGAACGTGATGATCGCGGCCACCTTGTCCTCGCCGTATTTGCGCGCGCAGTACTGGATCATCTCGGCGCGGCGATCTTCGGGGTAATCCAGGTCGATGTCCGGCATCGACACGCGGCCCGGATTCAGGAAGCGCTCGAACAGCAGGCTGTTCTTCAGCGGGTCGATGTTGGTGATCCCCAGGCAGTAGGCCGCCACGCTGCCCGCCCCGGACCCGCGCACGTTCCACCAGATATCGGCGTGCCGGGCGAACTCGCACAGGTCCCACACGATCAGGAAATACGTGTCGAAGCCCATGTTGTGGATGATATTCAACTCGTAGTCGAGCCGGTTGCGCACAGCGGGATCGTCGCCGCGCGAGCCATAGCGCCAGCGCAGGCCGCGCTCGCACAGGTGGCGCAGGTAGGTTTCCGCGGTGAAGCCATCCGGCACCGGGAACACCGGCAGGTGATAGCCTTCCGAGTCCAGGTTGACGTCGCACATCTGCGCGATCATCAGCGAATTGGTGAGCGATTCGGGCACGCTGCCGAACAGCCGCCACATCTCCTCCGGCGTGCGCAGGTGAAAGCTGCGGCTGTTGAACCGCAGCCGGTTCTGCTCCGCCTTGACGTTGCCGGTCTGGATGCACAGCAGCGTATCGTGCGCGTCGAAGTCGTCGTCCAGCACGTAATGCACGTCGTTCGTCGCCAGCAGCGGCACGCGCGCATAGTCCTGGTTGTCGATCAGCCACTTGTTGAGGATGTGAAGCTGCTCGATGTCGTGGTGCTGCAGCTCCAGGAAGAAATTCTCCGGGCCGAACACGTCCTGGTACCAGCCGATCTGCTTGAGCGCGTCCTGCTCGCGCCCGTCTTCGACCATGCGCGGGATCTCCGCCGCCAGGCAGCCGGACGTCGCGATCAGGCCCTCGGCGTGCCGGGCGAGGAAGTCGTGATCGATGCGCGGGCGGTAGTAGTAGCCTTCGAGCTGCGACGCGGACGCGATCTTCAGCAGGTTCTTGTAGCCGGTCTGGTCCCGGGCCAGCAGCAGCATGTGATACGGCCTGGTATCAAGCTGCGGGTTGCGGTCGGTCATCGAGCGGCGGGCGAGGTACGCCTCCATGCCGATGATCGGCTTGACGCCCTGCTTTTTGCACTCGCGGTAGAAGTCGATCACCCCGAACATCGTCCCGTGATCGGTGATCGCCAGGGCGGACATATCCGTGTCGGCGGCGCGCTTCACCAGTTTCTTGATCTGGCTGAGGCCGTCGAGCAGGCTGAATTCGGTATGAACGTGAAGATGGACGAACTGTTTCTGGTCTGGCATCGCTCACCGCTGTCGTCTGTGCCGTCACATGGTCGAGGTTGTTGTCGTGTACCCGCTGAGGTACCGCCATTATAACACCGTCCACACGCCCCAACCTTAAAAATCCGTACAATAGGATTGAGAATAGGCTGCGCGGCGCGCCCGCCGGAGGGACCGCGCCGCCTTGCAGGCTGAAAGGGAAAAATATGTCCACCCAACCGGATTTTCCGCCGAAATTCACGATCTGCGTGGGCGCGGTGGTGCTGCGCGACGACCGGGTGCTGTTCGTCCGCCAGACCTACGGCGAGGGTCTGACCGGCGTGTGGACGCTGCCCTGGGGATTCGCCCACGGCATCGATCCCGCGGGCCAGCCCGATCCGCCGCACGTCGCCGCCCTGCGCGAGACGCTCGAAGAAGGGGGCATCACCGCCGAGATCGAAGGGCTGCTCGGCATCCAGAACCACGGCAGCCACCCGGCCTACGGCCCGCGCGTGTACTGCCTGTTTCTGTGCCGCCACGTGGCGGGCGATCCCACCCCCGACCACGCCGAAACCGATCGCGCCGCGTATTTCTCGCTGGCGGAACTGGACGCGCTGCGCGACCCGGTCGACGAGTTCTGCCTGTGGCTGGCGCGGCGCGTGCTGCGCGGCGAGCATCACGTGATCCCGCCCGCGCCCGGCAACCCGTACGCGCCGCACGTGGCTTTCCTGTGAGGCGGGCGCGGCGCGAGGCATAGCGTTTGGGGCGCGGCGCGTGCTATAGTCGTTGTAGGACGAAACAGCCTGGGAGCATTGAGCATGAAACGGCGTCCCATCACCTGGATTCTGTTCGCCGCCGCGCTGATCGGCGTGCTGGTCAGCGACGCAGTCCCCGCCCTGGCGGCCCCCGCCCCGCCCGGCGCGATCGAGCTACCGCGCCAGGACGACGGCGCGTGGCGCTGCGTGGAGGTCAACGGGCAGGTCGGGCTGAACGTGCGCAGCGGGCCGGGCGAGCAGTACCCGGTCGTCTGGGAGCGCGCGCCCGGCGAGCAGTTCGCCGCCGACTACACCCGGCTCCAGCGGGCGGGCAATTACAACTGGGTGCCGGTCCGTTTCGAGGATGGCGAAGGCTGGTCGATCACGGCGCGGCTCAGCCCGTGCGCGGTCGATACCGCCGCCGACGTCGATCACGACCTGGTCCTCGCGGCGGTGGACCAGGACGGGGCGCTCGACCGGTTCGAGATCGAGGCCATCGCGCGCAGCGTGGTGCTGGTCGCCAGCGTGCGGGGCACGCGCATCTTCTCGACCGGCACCGGCACGATCATCACCCCGGACGGCCTGATCGTGACCAACGCGCACGTGATCGACAGCGCCGAGCGCGTCGCCGTGGCCCTGCTGGAAGACATCAACGACCCGCCCGAAATCCGCTACTTCGGCGAGGTCGTGGGCCTCAACCGCGAGATCGACGTGGCGCTGGTCGCCATCCGCGAGGACGCCGACGGGCGCCCGGTGACCGCCGACCTTAGCCTGCCGTACATCCCCGCCTCGCTGGGCGCGGACGAGGTCTTCCGGGGCGATACGGTCACCATCTTCGGCTATCCCGGCATCGGCGACGATTACCTCGTCGTGACGTCCGGCGCGATCGTCTCGGTGGAGAACGGCGACGTCAACGGCCAGCGGATGCCCGTCTGGTACCGCACCGACGCCGAGATCGCGCCCGGCAGCAGCGGCGGGCTGGTCGTCAACGGCAACGGCCAGTTCGTCGGCATCCCGACCTTCGTCCGCTCCGAGAGCGAAACGGGCGGGCGGCTGGGCGGCATCCGGCCCGCCGAGGTGGCGCTGATGGCCGTCCTGGGCGAGGCCAGCACCGGCCCGGGCGCGACCGCCGGCGCAACGGCCCCGGTCGACGTCATCTTCTACGGGCTGGCGCTCGATCACGGCGCGGTGATCGATGGCCTGCCGGGGATCGCGCTGCGGCTGTCGTTCGGGCTCGACGGCTGGCAGGACCGCGACGCGACCGTGTTCGCGCGCTTCTTTCACGACGACGTGCGGAACGAGCCGCTGATCAACCTCGCGGCGCCGAGCTTCTACCGCGACGAGACGGGCGCCGTCCTGACGGTCATGCCGATCACGCCCTGCTGCGACAAGACCGATTTCGAAGACCTGACGCTGTTCGTGCCGTATATCGCGCTGGGGCTGGACCAGGCCGGGACGTACCCGCTGAAGATCAAGGTCGAGGTGGCGGCGGATGACGCGTCGTGGCGGCGCACCCTGAGCTGGGAATACATCACCTACACGCTGCGCTGACGCCGCGCCCGCGCCGGAAAACCGGGCCGGTGGGCGAGTTTCGCGCGTGCGAAGGTTTGATTATACTAACACTAATCGAAGCTTGGCCCGGCGGGAAGGGAGAGACTGTGATGGCTGCTCGAAAGCGTACCGCGCTCCGGATTGGAATCGTGCTCACCTGGATGGTGCTCGCCCTGATCATGGTGGGGACCACGCTGGCCCAGGACGGCGACGGCGCGCTCGATCCTGCGGCCACGGATGCCATGCCGCAGGACCTCGATGACATCGCCGTGCGGCTGGCGCCCCTGCTGGTCGGCGCGGCGCTCATCGAGCGCACGCTGGAAGTGTTGTTCACCCTGGTGGAGCGCGCCCTGCTCGACACCACGCACACGTTGAACTCCTTCGCGACGCGGTTCGTGGGCCTCGTCCAGGTGGATTTCCGCGAAGCCTGGGAGTCGCTCGACAACCTGACCAGCGCGTTCATGTTCAAGCAGGCGCGCGGCGATCCTGCGCTGGAAGGCGACTCCCAGAGCAGCGATCCGCACCAGTGGCCGCTGGCGCTGCTGGAAGCGCGGTTGATCGCAGCCAAGAACACGCTCGACACCGCCCAGAAAGTGCTCGACAAGGCCCTGAAGTCGCCGGAATACGTGGCGCGCAAAAAAGTCGTGGCCGCCTGGTTCAGCATGATCATGGGCCTCGTGCTGGCGATCCTGGGCGACATTCACCTGCTCCAGCCGCTGGGCGTCGACGTGGCGAGCTGGGCCGAGGGATTCTTCAACCCGCTGGACATCGTCCTGGCCGGGATCCTGATGGGGCTGGGGACCGAGTGGGTGCACCAGATCATCGGCATCCTGGTCAAGGGCAAGGGCCTGTTGGGGCGCGCGGCCAGCGGCGAGGACGGCCAGCTCGATCCCGAGCAGGTCCGCATGCTGGCCGAGCTGGCGGTCAACCAGGAGCTCAAGAGCCAGTTCGCCACGCTGGGCATCGACCTGCCGCGCACGGCGCCGCCGGTGCGGGTCGAAGCGGTCGACGATGAGGGCGAGTGGCCCGCGGACGAAGCCGGCGGCGAGGAGCTCTCCAACACCGCGATCGCGGCAGAGATCGACGCCGACGCCCTGGAAAGCACCGCCGAATCGCTCGAAGCGGCCCTGCGCCTGACCACGCCCGCCAGAGAGAGCGTCCCGCTGATGCAGCGCCCGGCCACCATCACCGCCGTGGGCGCGTCGCGCGATACGGTGCGCCTGTTCGACGCGGTCGTCACGGTTCGCCTGGGCGGCGCGGACGTCTACGCCGCGCCGGACTCGCGCGCCGAGCCGCTGGGCACGCTGCCCGCCAACAGCCAGCACACCGCGACCGCCGTGTCGTGGCAGGGCGATGGCACGTGGCTCCAGGTCCCGTACGAGCCGGAGCTGGCCGCGGCCTGGATTCGCGGCGAGCAGACCGATTTCGCCCGGTCGCCCCATTACGACCAGCTCGTGAACGCGTGGGCGGAATCGTCGCCGGTGCTGGCCTTCCGGCAGGCGCTAGTCCGCGACATGCTGCGCGTGCGCGGCGCGGACACCCCCAGGCTGGCGACCGTCGAAACGCTGAGCGGCGACGAGCTGATCCGCCAGGAAGACCTGCTCACCCACCAGACGATGGTGCGCCAGTATCTCGAATTCTGGCAGTTGCAGGAACACCTGGGCCTGCCCGACCCGTTCGAGTACCTGCCCGTGCAGCCCCAGCCGCCGCACGAGATCAACCGCGCGGAGTTCCGCGGCTTTGGCCCCAGCACGTTCGCCTATCACAACTGGCAGGTCTATTACAAGTGGACGCGCGGCCTGCACAACGGCATCGATCTCGTCGTGCCCGAAGGCCAGCCGCTGATCGCCGTGGCCGATGGCGTGATCGTCGATTTCCGCTTCCTGCCCAACTTCGCCGACGAGTCGCTGGCGCTGCGTCCCTACCTGCCGGAGCGCTTCCGCAAGCCGGACGGGTCGCGCGTGCTCTCCAACCTGATCGTCGGCTACGGGCACCTGACCGGCGACCCGACCGGCGCGCTGGTGAGTGTTGGCGAGGAAGTGCACGCCGGGCAGATCATCGGCACGTCGGGCTGGCCGGTTTTCACCGCCAGCGACGGCTCGACCAGCATCCAGCACAACAACGCCTTCCTGCACATCGAAACGCACCTGGTCACCGACGGCAAACAGCTTTTCGGCAGCCGGACGCCGTTCAACCCGCTGCTGTTCTGGACGCCGCGCCTGATCGCGTGGCAGGCCCGGCTGGCGTCGCACGCGTCCGTCGCGCCCTACCCGCAGAGCGGCCAGCCGTTCGGGCGGCTGGGGCTGTTCAGCGTGGGCGCGTTCAGCTACACGCCGCGCTATCCGCGCGTGTGGGAATACCGCCCCGACGGCGACGCGCTGTGGCCGAAGGGCGTCTACGACATGCCGGACATGATCGAATGGCTGTACACGTTCGAGCCGTACCCGGCGGAAGGCGTCGACGAGATTTAGCGCATGATGAACGCTTCGCTGCCCAACCTGATGCACGGCATCCAACTGGTACAGGCCGGGCGCAAACCGGACGCGCTGCCCTACCTGCGGCTGGCGGCGCGCACCGAAGCGATCCCGGCGGAGGGCTGGCTGTGGCTGGCCGCCGCCACCGACGATCGCGAGGAATACCGGCACTGTGTCAACCAGGCGCTGAGCCTCGCGCCGGGCCACCCGGTCGCGCAGCGCATGCTCGGCGAGCTGAACCGGCAGGAGGGATGGGCCTGGGGCGGCGGCACCAGCGGGACCGGCTTCGCGCCGGTGCGCGTGGCGACCGGCACCATGGCCCCCGCCCACCCATCGCGCGGGCGGCGCATCCTGCGGGCGCTGGCCGTTTTGGTGATCGCCGGGGTGTGCCTGGGCGCGATCGCCGCGCTGGCGCTGTCGGACATCGCCCAAGACACGATCCGCGACTGGCTGGGCACCGGCAGCGGGCGCACGGTCGAATTCAGCGTGGGCACGCTGCCCGCGTACCGCTTCCGGGTCGAGGTGCCGGACACGTGGCTGCCCGCCAACCAGGACGATCCCGCGTGGCGCGAGGCGCGCGCGGACCTGGAAGCGGCCTTCCCGCCCTCGGACGATCAGATCAACGTGTGGGAGCAGATCAGCGCGTCGTTCAGCACGGCAGCGCGCGACCCGGTCTACGGCCAGATCGTGCCGCCGCTGCGCCTGGTCGAAACCGACCGCGACGCCCTGGCGCGCGATGGCATGGTGGCCGCCCTGACGCTCGAGGAGATTCTGCCGCTGCCCGCCCCGGCGGACGGCGCGCCCGCGACGATCTGCGACCGGATGCGCCTGCTCGAAGAACAGGCGCGGTCCGGCGAGGCACTGGCGCCGCGCCCCGGCGAGGAAACGCTCGACACGACGTTCAGCGGGCGCGACGGCGCGGACGAGTGCACCGTCTCGCTCCAGCGGCGGGCGACCGGCCTGCCACCCCAGCAGGTGCCCTTCCCGCTGGCGATCGATCGCGCGCCGGACGCCGTGCGCACGGTGGTGATCGCGGTGCCGGCGGGCGAGGCGCGCTTCGCCGTGTGGCGGCTGACGCTGGCCGAATCCGCGACCGGCGACTACGAGGGGGCCATCGAGACGATTGTGGACACGCTGCGCCGCGTGCCGGAGGGTTAGCTCCCGGTTACGCCTCGTCCAGGCGAGCGCTCAGGGCGCGGTTGCGGCGCAGCAGGACGATCACCGCGACCAGCAGGGCAATCCACGTCACCGCCAGCAGGGTGATGCTGATCCGGTCGCTGAGCACGACGACCAGCTCGCGTTCGGGTGTGGGATCCATACGCTTATCCTGAATCATTCTGGAGCACCACGCACAGGACCGGGGTGCCGTCTTTGGTCATGGTGGTCGAGGTGCCGACGATATACCAGCCGCTGCTGAGCAGGGCCGAGAGCTGGTGTTCACCTTCTTCGGTGCCGCCGCGCCCGGTCCGGCGATAGATCCACAGAATTTTGGCCTGGGTCATACGCTGCCTCCCTTTTCCTGGGCCGATATGGTATATAGCATACACTAACTTTGCCAGCGCGCTGGCACGAAAGAGTGCGTCGCAGGTGTGGGGCAAAAAGCTTACCACAGAGGCCGCAGAGGACACAGAGAGATATTCTGAGAGTCACTCTTAAATCTCCCTCTGTGATCTCCGTGTGCTCTGTGGTTCAAACTTCGCCCCAGATTTGACACGTACCCCACGAAAGGGACTCGATTCAATGACCGGTTCGAACGCGTTCGTCTGGTGGAAACACGGCGTCATCTACCAGATCTACCCGCGCAGCTTCATGGACAGCAACGGCGACGGAGTCGGCGATCTGCAGGGCATCATCGACCGGCTGGACTACGTCGCCTCGCTGGGCGTGGACGCGATCTGGCTGTCGCCGGTGTTCCCCTCGCCCATGAAAGATTTCGGCTACGACGTGGCCGACTACACGGACATCGACCCGCTGTTCGGCGATCTGGCGACGTTCGACCGGCTGGTCGCCGAGACGCACGCGCGCGGCCTGAAGATCGTCATGGACTACGTGCCGAATCACTCGTCGGACCAGCATCCCTGGTTCATCGAGTCGCGGTCCTCGCGCGACAATCCGCGAGCCGGTTGGTACATCTGGCGCGACGCCAAACCCGGCGGCGGCCCGCCCAACAACTGGCTGAGCTTCTTCGGCGGCGGCGCGTGGCAGTGGGACGAGACGCGCAGCCAGTATTACCTGCACTCGTTCCTGCCCGAACAGCCCGATCTCGACTGGCGCAATCCGGACGTCGAGCGCGCCATGCTCGACGTGATCCGCTTCTGGATGGATCGCGGCGTGGACGGCCTGCGCATGGACGTGATCTTCTGCACGCTCAAGCACCCCGACCTGCCGGACAACCCGCCCGCGCGGGGCGCGTCCGTCATGCGCAGCATGGCCGAGTTCGATTCGCAGGAGCACATCTACGACTTCAACTGGCCGGGCGACCTCGCCAAGCGGGTGGGCGATCTGCGCGCCGTGCTGGACGAATACCCGGACCGGGCCGGGATCGGCGAAACGTACCTGCTCGACGCGAAACTGCTGGCGCCCTATTACGGCGAGAACGGGCGCGGGCTGCACCTGCCGTTCAACTTCACGCTGCTGCATGTGCCGTGGGACGCGGGGGCGTTCCGGCAGGCCATCGAGCGCTACTACGCGGCGCTGCCGCCGGGGGCGTGGCCGAACTTCGTGCTGGGCAGCCACGACGAGCACCGCCTCGCCACCCGCTACAGCCCCGCCAACGCGCGGACGGCGGCCATGCTGCTGCTGACGCTGTGGGGCACGCCGACCTGGTACTACGGCGACGAACTGGGCATGCAGGACGTACCGATCCCGCCGGAGAAAGAGCAGGACCCGCATGGGCTGCGCGTGCCGGGGCTGGGCCTGGGGCGCGATCCGGAGCGCACGCCCATGCAGTGGGACGCTTCGCCGAATGCCGGGTTCGCCCCGACGGGCGTCGAGACGTGGCTGCCCGTGGCCGAGGACTACCGGGCGGTCAACATCGCGGCCCAGGAGGGCGACCCGCGCTCGCACCTCAACACCGTGCGGGCGCTGCTGCGGCTCCGGCGGGCGCTGCCGGCCCTGCACGACGCGGGAGCCTTCGCCTTCGTGGACGGGCTGCCTGAGGACGTTCTCGCCTACACGCGCGAGCGCGACGGCGACCGCCTGCTGGTCGTGCTCAACTTCGGCGGCGCCGAGCACACCCTGGACCTGGGCGCACAGAGTGCGCGGTCCGAGATCCTGCTCGCCACCGGCATGGACCGGGCCGGGTCAGTGGACCCCGGCGCACTGGCGATCCGCCCGCACGAGGGACTGCTGCTGCGGCTGGCGTAGCGGCTCAGGCCGGGCGCGGCGGCTAACCGTCCGCGATCGACAGCGATACCAGCGTGGTGAACGGCCCGTTGAGGATCACCCAGACGGGATAATTGCCCGGCTCCAGGTTGGTGAACTCCAGGTTCGCGGTCGGGTTCATCTCGATCGTGCACCACCACGTGCCGTCGTCGGTGTTCTCGTCCCACAGGATCACGCCTACCGGCGTCACGCCGTCTTCGGCCTGGGCCGCGATCGTGATCGGGCCAGCAGCGTCCCAGTGAAATTCCGTCGTGGGCAGCACCGAGGCGTACACCCCCGCCGGGCAGTCGCCGCCCAGGTCGGCATCCGCGCGCCCGCCGACCAGCATATTCTCGACGGTGCGCCGCCCGAAGCCGGGACTGAGCACCCACCACGTCAGCTCGGTGTCGATCACGCCCTGCCCGTCGACCGGCTCGGCTGTTTCGCCGATCTCCGGCGTGGCGGCGGGCTCAGTAGGCTGCGGCGTGCGGTTGAGGATGTCGCCCAGGCTGCGCGTTGGCGTGGGGTCGGCCTGGGCCAGGGCGCCGCCCGATTGCAGCCCCAGGCCGGTGCACACCACGACGATCGCGAATCCGGCCACGAATGACAGCAGGCTTGCTCTGCGCATGGGATTCCCTCCGGGGATTGTGCGTCATCACGGCTCTAACATACGCATTGTAAAGGACTTCCGGCCTCCGCTACAAGTGATTGGTGCGCGGGGCGAATGTGAAGAATGGGACTTTCCCGCCCGGCGGGTTGCCTCTACACTTGAGTCGGGCGCGTTTTGCAGCCCGACGAACTATTCCGTTTGTGTCTATTGTTAGATTTTGAGGAGACAGCACGATGGACCTGAACATGATCCGGCACATCGGCGTGGTGGGCGCCGGGACGATGGGCAGCGGCATCGCCCAGGTATGCGCCACGCACGGCTTCCGCGTGACGCTGGTGGACGTCGAGCAGCCCCTGCTCGACCGGGCGCTGGCCGGTATTGGCCGCAGCCTGGACAAGCTGCACAGCAAGGGCGCGATCACCGGCGAGCAGCGCCGCGCCGGGCAGGACAACATCCAGACCGGGCTGGACCTGGGCATCCTGCACGACGCCGACCTGGTGGTCGAAGCCGTCAGCGAGAACCCGGCGCTGAAGAAGGACATCTTCGCCCGCCTGGACGAGATCGCGCCGCCGGACGCCATCCTGGCGACCAACACGTCCTCGATCGCCATCACCGAGATCGGCGCCGCCACGCAGCGCCCCGACAAGGTGATCGGGATGCACTTCATGAACCCGGTCCCGCTGATGCAGCTCATCGAGGTGATCCGCGGGCTGGCGACCGGCCAGGAGACGCTCGACGTGGTGATGGCGCTGAGCGAGAAGCTCGGCAAGACGCCGGTCGAGGCGGCAGACTATCCCGGCTTCATCGCCAACCGCATCCTGATCCCCATGCTCAACGAGGCGATATACGCGTTGATGGAGGGCGTCGGCACGGTCGAATCGATCGACACGGTGATGAAGCTGGGCATGAATCACCCGATGGGGCCGCTCACGCTGGCCGACTTCATCGGCCTGGACGTGGTGCTGCACATCCTCAACGTGCTGCACGAGGGCCTGGGCGATCCCAAGTACCGGCCCTGCCCGCTCCTCAAGAAAATGGTCGCTGCGGGGTACCTGGGTCGTAAAACAGGTAAAGGGTTTTACGAGTATTCGTAGGAGGGCCCAATGTTGGTTCGCAGGATACGCTGGCGGCTGATCGCTGCCGGCCTGGTGCTGGTGATCGCGCTGGCGATCCCGGCGGCTCCAGCCCCCGCCCAGGAAGCCGAGACGGTATGGCCGACGGATGGCTGGCCGGTATCCACGCCCGAAGAGCAGGGGATCGACTCGCAGCGGCTGGCCGACATGCTGGCCCTGATCGAGGAAGAGGACATCGCGATCGACAGCGTGCTGATCACGCGCCATGGCTATCTGGTGGCCGAGGCGTACTTCCCGCCGTTTGACGCCGTGATGCCGCACCGGCTGTATTCCGTCACCAAGAGCGTGACCTCAACCCTGGTGGGCATCGCCATCGATCGCGGCTATATCGCAGGCGTGGACCAGCCCGTGCTGGACTTCTTCCCGGACCGCGCATTCGAGCATCCCAGCCCCGAAAAGCAGGCCATGACGCTCGAAGATCTCCTGACGATGCGCGCCGGGCTGGACTGGCCGGACCCCAACCTGTCGCTCACGATGCAAATGGCGGCCCAGTCCGACTGGGTGCAGTTCGTGCTCGACCGCCCGATGGCCGCCCCACCGGGCACCGAGTTCCTGTACAACAACGGCGTCTCGCACACCCTCATGACGATCGTGCAGGAGGCCGCCGGGGTGGATGCCGGTGACCTGGCGGCTGAGGCGCTGCTGGGCCCGCTGGGCATCGAGCATTACCGGTGGGAAACCGACCGGCGGCAGACCGTCAACGGAGCGTGGGGACTGCTGATGCTCCCGCGCGACATGGCGAAATTCGGGTACCTGATTCTGCGCGAGGGCCAATGGGAGGACCGGCAGATCGTCTCGGCGGAATGGGTCGCCGCCGCCACGCAGGCGCACGTCACCTTCCCGGACGGAAACGGCTACGGTTACCAGTGGTGGATCTATCCCGATGACGGATACGTCGCGGCGCAAGGGCTGGAAGGCCAGTACATCTTCGTGGTGCCGGACCGGGGGATGGTGGTCGTCTTCACGGCCACGCTGTCCGGCAGCGCCGGGGACATCCCCCACGAGCTGCTGAAGTACTACATCCTGCCCGCCGCCGAGTCCGGCGAGCCGCTGCCGCCCAACCCGGACGGCGTGGCCGCGCTGGAGCGCCAGATCGAAGCGATCGCGCCCTAGCTGGCGCGCTTCCAGGTGCCGCCCGCCAGCCGCCAGAAGATCGTCTCGGCGACCTCGACGCCGTTCTCGACGCGCACCGTCTCGACGTAGGCGTAGGTCTGCGAGTTCTCGTCGCGCGTGATGGCGACCGTCCCCACCTGCGGCACCGGGCGCGCGGCGTAGGCCGGGTCCTCGATGCGCAGCGCCGCCTCGTTGGCGGCGGATTGGGTCTCCAGGTCGTACAGCGAGAGGAACGTGCCGCCGCTGTCCGGCTGGGCGAGCAGCCGCGATTCGAGGTCCAGCCGCCACTGGAAGAACCCGCGCCAGTTGAGGTCGCCGAGCTGGTCGGTGCTCAGCAGCGGCAGCGATACGCCGGTCACCGCGGCCACGACGTCGTTCAGCACGGCGCCAGGCCCCAGCGCGGCGATCATCGTCACCGGCGCGTCCGGGCCGTACTGGTTGATGATCGTGCCCACGAAGCTGGAGTCCGACACCAGCGCACCCTCCCCGGCCAGCAGCGTGGCGCCCAGCCAGTTGCCCAGCTCGGTGTGCAGCCACGCGGCATCACTATGCGCCACCGGCGCGGCGTTCCCCGCCACGTAGCGGACCAGCCGGGCAGCGATCTGCCGGGCGATGGCGCGCTCCATGTCGGGCGGGATCGGCACGTCCGCCCGCGCGCGGTCGATGAGCGGCGAAGTCACGGTCAGCGTCCAGGGATCGGAGGCGGACCACTCGATGGCGGGCGGCCTGGCCGCGACGATGTCGATGTGCAGGTCCGGCGGGGGCGCGGCGCACCGCGCGATCTCGCAGCCGCGGCGCCACCAGCCCTCGGCCCGGTCGGCCAGCGCCTGGGCCATCTGTTCGTCCAGGTCGCGGTACGTCACGCGCACGCCGTCGCGCTCGATCGCCTGTTCGTCGCCCCAAAAATAGGCCAGGTCATCCGGCACGCGCCGCCAGCCCGGCTGGTTCCGCTCGCCGCCATCTTCGTAGTACCAGTAGAACCACACGACCTTGTACGGCACGCCGTCGATGATTTCTTGCAGCACGACCCGCCCGCGCAGGTCGTCGATGGTCACGTCCAGCACCTCGCCGGTCAGCTCGACGCGGTGCGCCTGCTTGAGCTGCTGGTACGCCTCGAACTCGCGGCTTTGCTCCAGCGTGAAGTTGGGATCGGTGCTGCGCTGGATGGCGATGTAGCCGGGGAAGTCGCCCAGCCGCAGCGCCGTCACTTCGATCTCCACCGTGTCGAGCAGGTCCTGCCGGTAGTGGGAATCGACGGCCTCCAGCCGCCAGATCACGGCGGCGATGAGCAGCGCGACCACCGCGCCGATCGCGAGCACGATCAGCAGCAGCCGCCGCCGGGCGCGGTGGCGCTGGCGCCGGGCTTCCGGGTCCTCCGTGGCCCGCACCTGTGTCTGTTCGGATTCAACCTGCCAGTCTAGCCTGATCCCCATACCGGTACACCCGTCTCTCTCGTCAACCCCCGCCCTGGCGAATTGCAGCCGGGAGATTTTAACGTACTGCGGCGGTGGTGATCAAGCGCGCCGGGCAATCATGGGGCAGGCGGGGCAAAAAAAGCAGCATCCTGCGGGGGAGTAGATGGGTGTGCTGGTGGGAGGACATGACACAGCACGGGTCGCGTGGGCGCGACACAGATCACCGCAGGATGCCAGATGTAAAGTATTAAGTTTAGTCGATCCGGGTGGTCGGGGTGTGCCGCACGGCACAAAGTCTAAGTAGGTGGGCCTGAAATTCCCGCGCTGTTCTGAGGGGAGGCGCGTGAAATAGAGCCCGCAAGAAGTCTAGTTTCGTGCTAGCACATCCCGACCGATAGCTTTCAATCACCTCGTGGATCTAGCCATCTGGTTGATTGGTAAATGGTGGACTCCCAAGAGGAATATAGCGCGATTTTGACACCGAATTCGTGCAAAAACTTGCATCTTCAATTTAAGCATAGAGTGCGCTGCGAAGTCAATAAGCGCGCATTGCGTTTGGATTAAGACGTGATTAGGAAGCGTTGGGCGAGCCGAGGAATGCGACTCGCCCTGCGACAACCCGGCGCGCCCGGCCCGGCTCACTGGTAGCGCAGAATGTCCGACACGGTGCGGCGCGCGGCGGCCAGCGACGGCCACAGGCTGGCGATCGTCACCACCACCAGCATCCCGGCCAGCCCGACCAGCGGCGTGTACAGCGGGTAGCCGATGCCGAACGTCTCGAACGGCAGCGCCGCGATCAGGCCCCGGCTCAGCAGTACGCTCAGCGGCACGCCGAAGGCCCACGCCGCCACGCCGATCGTCACGCCCTCGATCAGGAACTGGACCGTCACCGTACCTGAGCTGGCGCCCACCGAGCGCATCACGCCGATCTCCTTCTGGCGCTCGAACACGCTCATCGAAAGGCTGGTCAGCAGGCCAATCGCGCCCACCGCCGCGATGAGCGCCGCCGCCAGGTACAGGATCACGTTGAAGACGACAATGAAGCCGGTGATCGTGTCGTTGAACTCGACCCAGTTGGTGAAGTCCGCGGTGATCCCGTTGGCGAGCAGCACCTCGTTGATCTGGGCGATCACGTCGCTCACCTGCCCCGCCGATGGATCGCCGTCATCCAGAATGACGTCGATCGAGTTGGGATACGGCTCGCCGCTCACCAGCCCGCCCAGCTCGGCCAGCCGGTCCCACCTCATCCAGACGGTATCGAACGGGTAGTTGGCGATGCCGATGATCTCGACCGGCGCGCGCCCGCCGCCCACCAGGATATCGATGCTGTCCCCGACCTGCTTGCCCATCAGGTCCGCAATGCGCGAGCTGATCACCGCGCCCTCGCGGGCCGGGTCGTCATCCCAGCCGGTGCCCTCGCGGTAATCCAACGGCGCGATGTCGGCGTTCGCCGGGTTGATGCCGATGGCGAACAGGCCGGGCGGCCCGGCACTGACCGGCGGCGGATCGTAGCCCTCGATCTCGATCGCCAGGTTGGCGCCCGGCTCCACGTCGCGCAGCGCGGGCAGCCCTTCGGCGTCCAGCCGCCCCGCCAGATCGTCCGACACCAGCAGATCGCGCACGGTGGCGAAGCGCTGGCCCTCGTTGGGGCTGATCGCGATCTGGTTGCCGATCGAGCCGAAGACGTCCTGAATCACGCCGGACAGCGACGAGAAGACGGCGAAGATGCCCATGAACGCGGCCACGGCCACGGTGAGCGTCGTGCCGGTCAGCGCGAGGCGGAATTTCTTCTGGTTGACGTTGTTGACCGCCTGCCGCAGCGACAGCGGCAGCGGAATCCGCGCGATGATCCGCGCCAGAATACCGCGCCCGTAGTTCGCGCTGATGCCGACGTCGGTCATCGCGTCCAGGATGCTGACCCGCGTGCCGTTCAGCACGGGCGCCACCGCCGCCAGGAACGGCACCGCCAGCCCGACGACGATCCCCAGGATGATGCCGCGCGGCGAGATTGTGAAGTTCTCGATGATCGTTTCGCTCTGGGCGGCCAATCCCTGGGCCGCGACGTAGCCGCCGGGGATGCCCAGCAGCACACCGGGGATCACCCCCAGCAGGCCGTACATGACCGCGATCCCGGCGTAGATCACGAAGGCGTCGAACCGCGTCGCGCCGAGCGATTTCATCACGCCGATCTGTTTCTTCTGCTCGACGACGATGGCGTTGATCACGTTGACGACCAGGAACCCCGACACGACCAGCGCGACCAGCGCCAGGATCACGAGGATGCGGTTGGTGGTGCGCGTGTTCTCGATCAGCGCGCTCTCGGCGGGGTCCTCGACCACGTTGAAGACCGGGATATACGGGCTGTTGTTGGCGATGGCGGCTTGCAGGCTGGCTTCGCTCTGCTGGGCGGTGTCGAAATCGGCGAAGCGCGTGTAAAACACGTTGAGGCCGGTGAACCCGGCGATGTGCTGCGCGTCCTCGTAGGGCGCGTAGACCAACGCCTTGTTGTCCACCGGGCCGGTACCGGCCAGCTCGCCATAGGGCTGGAACAGGATGCCGGCGATAGTCCAGGTTTCCTGGCGCACGGTCGCGTCAACCTGCTGGTCGCCGGTGCGGCTCAGGATGCGCAGATCGAGCGCGTCGCCCACGGCCAGCCCTTCGGCATCGGCCATGCGGCGCTCGATGGCGATCTGCTGCTGGCCCGGCTGGGGATAGTCGCCCTCGACCAGCCGGGGCGGCTCCAACTGCGCCCCTTCGACCGGTCCGGCATATGCCGCCAGTGTCCCCTCGCTGAACACCGAGTCGCCGGGCAGTTTCCAGGCCAGCGGGTACACGGCGCGCCCCTCGGCGGCGGTGACGCCCGGCTGCTGGCGCAGCGCGGCGAGAATCGCGGCGTTGTCAACGTCCGCGCCGCTGGTGACGGTGACCCGCGTGCGCATCATCGCCAGCCGGTCCTGGTCGATGTCCGCTTCGAGCTGGCCGATCAGGATCTCGCCCGTCGAAAACAGCGTCACTACCCCAAACACGCCGATGAAAATGCTGGTCGAGACCAGCAGCGTGCGAACTTTGCGCGCCCAGATGTCGCGCAGGATTTTCAGCCCCCGTGTCCGGATCATACGCGTCTGTCAGCTCCCCGTGGTGTGCCCGTTTGCGTGCGTGAATTCTCATTCGATTGTAAACAACCCGGTTAACGGCTGCGCAGCGATCGGGGGAATTTCTAGGCAAGCTCTAATCTTTAAAGGCCATTTGAAAAGCTGCGTTCCCCCATCCCCGGCCCTTCCCCCACCAGGAGGGAAGGGAGAAAGCCAGCTTGTAAGCCCCTCCGGAAGGGGAGCCAGGTTTGAAGTCCTTCCCTCATCTTGGGGGAAGGATTTAGGATGGGGGCCAATCTGCGGCTGTCGTGGTTAGAGCCATTCGAGAAGTATTCATAGCGCGCTGGCAGAGCACTCGATGGGCCGAACCTCGTCTTTTTCACCCTTCCCCCTCGTTGGGGAAGGGAAGCGGACCCGAAGGGTGCGCGGGGATGGGGGTTCTCAAACGGTCTCTTTGGAGGATGGGGCGCGAGTCACTCGTCGAGCGGGGCCGCCATGCCGGGCCGGAACGGGGCGAAGCCGCGCATGTGATCCAGCAGCTCGGACAGCCCGGCTTCGAGGCTGACCTCCGGATACCAGCCCAGGCCGTTGAGCCGCGCACCGTCGATGGCATACGACAGGTGCGTGAGCACGTCCTGCTCGGTATAGCGCACGTCGACGCCGGGGCGCAGCGACCGCACCGCGTCGGCCAGCCCCAGGATCGAGATGTTCTCGCCAACGACGTTGAAGACGCCGCCCGCCATCTCATCCAGGTGGCCGAGCGCGAACCGGATCGCGCGGCTGGCGTCGCTGATGTGCAACTGCGGGCGTACCTGGCGGCCATCCCCGTACACGGTCAGCGGGCGGTAGATGCTCGCCAGGTATGCGAAGCGATTCGCCACCGCGTCGAAGCGCACCGCCGGGGCCAGCCCGAACACCGGCGCCAGCCGCAGGATCACCGGGCGGATGCGCCCCTGCTCGCCCGCGGCCTGGACGGGGCGCTCGCCGCGCAGCTTGCTCTCGGCATACAGCCCTACCGGGCGGCAGATGTCCCCTTCGCGGAACGGCGTGCCGCCCACGGTATCGATCGGCCCGTACACGGCGGCGCTGCTGGTGTAGATCAGGGCCTGGACGCCCGCGCTTGCCGCGGCTTCGACGAGGTTGGCGGTGCCCCAGTGGTTGACCTGCTCGATCCAGCCGGTGGGGCCAAACGACAGCGGCGTGCGCACGATGGCCGCCATGTGGATCACCGCCCACACGCCATCCAGGGCGCGGCGCATGCCCGCGTTGTCGAGGATGTCGCCTTCCAGGAACTGGTAACGCCCACCGTCCGGCAGATCGAGGAGCGCGGTCGTCGTCTCGCGCTGGAGATTGTCGAGAATGCGGATCGTGCAGTCGGCGAAGTCCGGATCGGTCGCCAGGTCGCGGATCAGCCGCGAGCCGATATACCCGGCGCCCCCCGTCACCAGGATCACGCGCGTCACCGGCCCGACTCCTCGTCGCGGTCGCGCGGCGGGTGGAGCGCGGGCGTGTGCAGGCCGCACTCGGTCTTGCCGGTCCCGGCCCAGCGCCCGGCGCGCTCGTCGTCGCCGCGCGTCACGGGGCTGGTACACGGCGCGCAGCCCACGCTCAAGTAGCCCTGGCTGAACAGCGGATGCGACGGCAGATCGTGCGCGTGAATGTAGCGCCACAGGTCCTCGCGCGTCCAGGCGGCCAGCGGGTTGATCTTCAGCCGCCCGTCGGGCAGCCCCTCGACCGTCCGGACCGCCGCGCGCGCCGCCGTCTGGTCGCGCCGGATGCCGCTGATCCACGCGTCGAGATCGGCCAGCGCCCGCTGCATCGGCTCGACCTTGTTGATGTAACAGCACAGGTCCGGGTCGCGGCGGTAGAGCGCGTCGCCGTGCCGCCGCGCCGTCTCGGCAGGGCTGGCCGCCGGGCGCGCGATGCGCAGCGTCAGGCCGAGCTGCGCGACCAACCGGTCGCGGTAGGCGAGCGTCTCGGGGAAATGGTAGCCGGTGTCGAGGAAGATCACCGGCAGATCGGGCCGGACCCGGCTGATCAGGTGCAGCAGCGCGACGCTCTGCGTCTGGAACGACGAGGTCGCCGCCAGCCGGGGCATGAACCGGTCCGCCGCCCAGGCGATGATCGTCTCCGGCGCGGCGCCGTCGAACTGCGCGTTCAGGCGATCGATGGTGTCAGGTGTCATAGTGCACGAGAACCTATCCACACGGGCAAACGCCCCCTATCTTACCACCAACCGGGGCGAGCGGTCCAGCATCGCGCCGGGATGTCACCCCACCGCCCGATCGTCCGCCGGAGCAGCGGGGACGGCGGGCAGGTAATACAGCCACAGCGTTTTCTCCGGCGGCACGTCATAGAGACTGCCGTACAGTGGCCCGGCGCCGAACACGCTCGCGATCCGCAGCGCGACCGCCTGATCGTCCGCCGGGACGAAGAACGCGTGATCCACCGTGCGCGGCAGCGCCGCCAGCAGCGTCTCGGTCACCGTGTCCGGGTGCTCGACCAGCACGATCAGGTCGTCGGCCAGGAAGTTGAGCAGGTGTTGGGCGTCGGTTTGGGGCAGCACGTTCTCCGCGATGATGTGGACCTGCGTGCCGGGCGGGAAGTTCGCCGCGCGCAGCAGCGCATCGTCGGCGTCGTAGCGGACGTGCTGCCGCGCCTCGACGTTGAACAGGTCCAGGAACGGGCCGAAGTAATACGCCCCCTGCCCGACGGCCAGCGCCCCCGCCAGCGCGACCAGCAGCCCGGCCTGGGCGGCGCGGGACCAGCGCGCGCGCCAGATCAGCGGCAGCGCGTAGCGCGCGCCCACCGCGATCAGCAGCGCCAGCGCCGGGAAGACGACCACGTAGCGCGCGCTGACGGCGCTCTCGATCAGCAGCGCGTTGCCCACCGACGTGCCCAGCACCCACAGGACGGGCAGCGCGCCGGGCGTCCGCCAGCGCCACGCCGCCAGGATCATCCCCAGCAGAAACGCGGGGACGGCCACTTCCAGGATCAGCGGGTGGCGGCCTCCATAGTACAGGAAGTAATAATAGAGCGTGTTCTCCGGCTGGCTGACGTAAAACAGCAGCGAATGCTCGAAGTGCGCCAGCCGCGTGCCGAGCGTGTCCGGCTCCAGGTCTTTGGCCCAATACGCGTCGTTGAACTGCATTTTGTCCAGCCGGTTGAACAGCGGGAAATCCAACCCCACCAGCGCCAGGTAGACCGGCGCGGCGACCAGGGCGAACGCCAGCCCCGCGATCGCGATGCCGCGCCACGGCGGGCGGGGCCGCCAGACGATCAGCCCGGCAGCCAGCCACCCGAAGGCCAGCGCCGGGTAGAGCAAGCGCCCGCCATCATAGAAATACTGCGTCAGGCCCAGCGCCGCCCCACCCCACGCGAACGCGCCGGGCCGCCCCGTCTGCAGCCCGCGCGCCAGCCCGGCCAGCGCCAGCGTGCCGAACAGCGGATCGGCGATGTTGTTGAGCGCCAGCCGGCTGTAATGCACGTGCGGCGGAAAGGTCAGCAGGACCAGCGCGGACAGCAGCGCGGTCGTCCGGTCGTAGAGCTGGCGGGCCAGCAGGTAAAGCGCCGGGACCGTCAGCGCGCCGAGCAGGGCGCTGAACGCCCGCAGCCCGAACAGGTCCCGGCCCAGCAGCGCGACCGCCGCCGACTGCCCATACGAGAAGATGAACGGGAACGACGCCGCCGTCGGCATCGGCTCCAGCAGGCGGATGTCGGGATACTCCCAGAAATACGTGATCCCGAACGCAAAATGGCCCTCGTCGACCAGCGTCCGCACGCTCGAACCGAGGTCCCACACGCGGACGGCCAGCGCCAGCCCGGCCACCAGCGCGGCCTCCCACGACCAGCCCGGCCAGCGGGCAATCGCGCCGCCCAGGCCCCAGGCGACCAGCGCGATCCCCCCGGCCAGCAGCGCGATCTGGACTTCCGGCGAGCGCCCCGCCAGCGCGTCCAGGCCGAGCAGCCCGCCGTTGATTTCGGCGCAGGCCGCCAGCGCCGCCGCCCCCGCGATCACGACGAGCCAGCGCGGGCGCGCCCAGGCGCGATCGGGATCGACCGGGCGGGGAAAGGGGTCAAACCGCCGCGTGAGGGCCAGCGCAGCCAGCATGGCGAGCGCCCCGGCCAGCAGCGTCCAATGGGCCGCGCCGTTGTAGTAGGCGATGGGGCCGCGCGTGGGGCGATAGTGGTGAAAACTGGGCGGCTGCGGTCGCAGCAAGTACGCGCTGAGCACCAGCAGCGCAATTCCGGCCAGCGCCAGCCCGGCGCTGAGAGCGGTTCTGTGGCGGGCTGTGATCCGGATGAGGGGAGAGGCGAGCGAGCGAATGATGGTCACAGCCGTTTCAATCACGTTCCTCTGCCGGGCCGGGCACCGGCGCGCATCCACAGCGGGCAGTCCCTCCGGTCGCGGGACCGCGCAAGACATCCGGCGCCGGGCGCCGGGGTTATGGGCGTGCGGCACAAACGCGCCGCGCGCGACCTAGTATTCGACCATCCGCTTGAGCGACTTGGCCGTCTTCACCCAGCCTTCGACCTGCTCGGCGGTGGGGAGCTGGCGGACCAGCTTCTTCTGGCCGTTGACCTCTTGCAGCTTGGCGAACAGGTTCTTCGCGTTGCGCTGAGCCAGCTCGGGCACGGTGTCGACGCCCGCCGCTTCCAGCAGATCCGAATACTGGGTTCCCACGCCCTTGATGCGCATCAGGTCGGCGCGGTTCACCCATTCGAGCAACTGGCCGGTATCCAGGCCCGTCTTGGCGGCCAGGTCCTGGCGTCCCTTCTTGTTGGCTGCGTGCTTGAGTAGAGCCTCCGTCGTTTTGATCCCGGCGGCGCCCAGTTTTTCGCCAAATTTCGGCCCAATTCCCTCGATATCCACGATCTTAGCCATATCGTTCACCCCTTATCGTGTGTCAAAAAAGTTTGACAACTGCATTACAGATACATTGTATCAGAAACGGTCAAACGTGCTCGACGCCCCTCAAACGCCCGCCGGGCCGGGAAGCCGCGACGTATCCCCGCGCCGGGGGGTGGGCAAAGCAGCGACTAGCGGTACAATTGCGGGACGAGTTTCCCAACCCTGGTAACCGATCATCGGGGAGTGTGAAGCCATGTTCGAAAGCTGCGGAGGATGCTGCCTGGCGCTGGTGTTGATCCCGCTGTTGTGCTGCGGCGCGCTCGTCCTGGGCGTGTACTACGTCAACACCAACGGGCCGGACGCGCCCCTGTCCGACAATTTCAGGGCCAGCCCTGCCGAAGCCCAGGCGCTGGACAACGAAATCGCCCGCGCGACGAACGATGCCCGGTCGATGCGCTGGTTCGCCCTGTCGTTCACCGAGCGGCAGTTATCCTCGTGGATAGCGCTCGAAGGGCAGGACTTCGCCGAGGCGCAGGGCCACAACATGCCGTTCGAGAACATGCAGGTCGGGCTGGACGACGGCCAGATGACCTTCTACGGCGAGCTGGAGCAGGCCGGGCTCACCCTGCCGCTGGCTGTCGTGATCGAGCCGAAAGCGGACAGCGAGAACCAGATCGAGCTGGACATCGTTTCGGCGGACGTGGGCGGCCTGAAGGTGCCGGCATTCGTGCTGGAGAACGTCCAGGCGCAGCTCACCGACCGGCTGATCAAGCCGTTCGACGATCTGCCCGGCACCTACTTCATCTACCCGGACAGCCTCTCGATTCAAGATGGCGTGTTCGTCGTCCAGGGCGGCGTGAACCTGAACTGAAAGGACAGACTCGGCGTGACAACGCTTGTGACCGGCGCGGCGGGCTTCATCGGCAGCCACCTGGCGCGCGCTCTGCTCCAGCAGGGCGAGCCCGTGGTGGGCATCGACAACTTCAACGATTACTACGATCCGGCGGTCAAGCGGGCCAATGCCCGCCGCCTGGCGGACTTTCCCGCTTTCACCCTGGTCGAGGGCGACATTCGCGACCGGGCGGCGCTGGGCGCGCTGTTTGCCGCGCACCCGGTCCGGCGCGTGGCGCACCTGGCGGCGATGGCCGGCGTGCGCGAGAGCGTGCGCCAGCCGCACCTGTACCTGGACGTCAACCTGACCGGGACGCTCAACCTGCTCGACGCAGCCCAGGGCGCGGGGGTCGAGGTGTTCGTGCTGGCCTCGACGTCGTCGGTGTACGGCGCGACGCACACGCTGCCGTTCGTCGAGACCGATCCCGCCGACCGCCCGCTGGCCGCCTACCCGGCCAGCAAGCGCGCCGCCGAGTTGGTGGGCCACAGCTACCATCACCTGCACGGCCTGAACGTCACCTGCCTGCGCTTCTTCAACGTCTACGGCCCGGCGGGGCGGCCCGACATGATGCCCCTGCGCGTGATGCACGCTCTGATGGACGGCACCACGATCCCGATCTTCAACGGCGGCGACATTCACCGCGACTGGACCTACGTCGACGACACGGTGCGCGGCGTGATCGCGGCGCTGGAGCGCCCGCTCGGCTACGAGGTGATCAACCTGGGCGTCGGCGCGCCGATCTCGCTGCGCGAGTTCATCGCCACGTTCGAGGCGCTGTCCGGGCGCACGCTCAACACGCGGGACGTGCCCACCCCGCCCAGCGACCCGCCGATCACGTACTGCGACAACAGCAAGGCGCGGCGGCTGTTGGACTTCGCACCGCAGACCAGCGTGCGCGACGGGCTGGCGCAAACTTGGGCGTGGTTCGAAGCGTGGTATGCCGCGCGTGAATCCTGACCGGCGGCGGGCGCGAGCCGCCGGGCCTGTCCGGAGCGCATGACGAAAGCGATTCTATGGACCTCATTATTCTCCTGTCTGTGTGTGTGGGAATTTCCGCGGCGCTGACCATCGCGGCCAAGCTACTCGGCGCGCGCACGACGGTCGCCCAGCGGCGCCGGTACAAGCGCCTGGAGTACGTCTTCAAGCCGCTCACGATGGTCTTCATCATCGCCATCGCGATCCTGGCCGAAGACCCCGTCTCGCGGACGTATCACGTCCTGATCGTGCTGGGGCTGGTGGCTTCGCTGGCGGGCGACGTCTTCCTGATGTTGGAGTCGGACCGTTTCGTGCAGGGGCTGCTCAGCTTTTTGGTGGCGCACATCCTGTACGCGATCGCGTTCGCCTATGAGGGCAACGCCACCGCGCCGCTGTGGTACGGGCTGCCGTTCCTGCTGTACGGCGCGCTCATGCTGTGGTGGCTGTGGGGGTTCCTGGGGCCGATGCGCGGCCCGGTGATCGTCTACATGGCCGCCATCCTGTTCATGGCGTGGCAGGCCGCCAACCGCTGGATCGAAACCGACGAGCCGGGCACCCTGCTGGCGCTGGTCGGCGCGTACCTGTTCGTCGCGTCGGATTCGGTGCTGGCGGTCGAGCGCTTTCGCGGGACGTTTCGCAGCGCGCCGTTCTGGGTGCTCAGCACCTATTTCGCGGCCCAGTGGCTGATCGCGCTGTCGGTAGGCTGAGGTTAGGAAGGCATGGGCCGGGCGGTTGGTGCGGCCCGGTCGAGCAATCAGGAGGAGACGATGATCTACCCCATTCTTCAACGCGAACTCACCGTCCACCTGAACAACGGACATTGGTATCTGCGGCCCACCGAGGACCCCGCCGTCCTGGGGCCGGTTGACTTTGGCTGGAAGCGTTACAACCTCTACCCGGACAGCTTCACGTTCGGCGAGGGACTGCTGGCGGGCAGCAGCATCCCCGGCTCGCGGCGCCTGTTCTTCTGCGCGTGGAGCCCGCAGTGGGAGAGCTTCTACGTCTCCAGCATGGGCGGCGCGGCCTACACTTTCCACGGCGTGGGTGTGAACTACGTGGCCCTGCGCGGCGCAGCGCCCCAGACCAGCGTGCTGCTGCTCAACCACAAAGACGGCGAGATTCACGTCCGGCTGGAGCCGGTCAACGTCGAGCCGATCTGGAGCGGGTACGCCGACCCGGAAGGGCGCCCTCTGCTCGGCTTCTTCGCGCTGCAACAGGCACTCTACGACCGTTACGCGGCGGAATACTCGCCCAACAGGCTGCGCATTTTCGCGGTGGGACCGTCCGCGCTCTACACCAAAGAGGGCGCGATTGGCTCCAGCCCGGTCCGTAAGGGCGCCTTCACCCCGGTCGAGGACTGGGCGGGGCGCGGCGGGCTGGGCAGCCGCCTGCTGCAATATCACAACATCGCCGGGTGCGTGTTCGGCGGCGACTGGGAAGACCCCGACCTGCGCGACTCGAAGGAGATCGACGCGTATTTCCTCGAGCACTTCGGCCAGAAGACGATCCAGGCCGACCTGGCCGTGACGGCCAAGTACCGCTACGCGCCGGAGTTCGAGACGGGCGGCACGTTCGGCGTCAACATGCGCAGCCTCGACGAGCGCATCATGAGCTTCAACTACCAGAGCATCTACGCCAGCGACGAGGCGCGCCTGCGCCAGCACGACACCTTCGTGCTGGGCCACTACCTCGCCCAGTTCAACGAAGAGACGATCAAGACCAAGAACTTCCAGCACTGCGGCGAGCCGTGCGCGGTCGTCTGCAAGAAGATCAACGACATCTACAAGAAGGACTACGAGCCGTATCACGCGCTGGGGCCCCAGGTGGGCGTCTTCGACCAGCGCGCCGCCGAAAAGCTCAACCACCACGCCGACGCGATGGGCTTCGACGCGATCCAGTTGGGCGGCACGCTCGCCTGGATCATGGAACTGGTCGCCGAGGGCCTGATCGATCCGGAGTCATTCGGCCTGCCCCCGGCGGACCGGCTGGCCTTCACTTTCGCCGATGACGCCGCGCAGTTCGACGTCGTGGCCGGCAGCCAGCGCAACGCCAACTACGCGATCGCGATCATCAACACCCTGCTGTTCAACCCGAAGGCGCGCGTGTTCCGCCAGGGGATCCGCGACGCCGCCGCCGACCTGGACCGGCAGTTGGGCATCGACTCGACCAGCCGCGCGGTGTTCCTGGCGAACGGCGACGAGGGCTACATGGTCCCCAACCAGTACTGGGTACCGGGCATGTTCAGCCCCATGCCGCTGATGGGCAAGTATTACGTGTACTATGGCGTGGAATACCTGCCCCCGGCGGAACTGGGCCGCCGCAACGTTGAGCGCATGGTTTACGAGCTTTTCAGTGACAACACCGGGATCTGCCGCTTCCACCGCAAGTGGGCCGAGGTCATCACCGACGAGATCCTGGCGGCGCATTACGGCCTGGACATCGACTACAAGGCGCACCAGTTCGCGCTGGCGCGGGCCATCTACGAGCGCGAGGCGCCCAAGGCCGTCCCGTGGCCGTCGGAGCGCGTGGCCGACCTGATCATGGGCTTCCTCGAGCAATGGGAGCGCGACGGGCTGCAAGACGCCGATCACGCCGCGTGGCTGGCGCGCTTCCGCGAGGACAAGCTCGGCGCGGCGCGCGACTTTTGGAGCGAGATCCGGCGCGGGATCGACGCGGCCTTCGCCGCCGGCCCTGAAGCGATCCCCGACATGCTGACGCCCGGCCAGGCCGGGACGCTGGGCCCGGCGAACACGGCCAAAACGTGAGGGCAGCACATCCGGGCGGGCGGGCCGGGGTGCATCCCGCCCCGCGGATTTATACGGCTTTTTACTTGCTTATTGGGCGGTTTTCCAGTACGCTCCTAGAGCATCTTCACCATCGTGTTAAAGGGTGCGGCACCCGATGGCTAGTGACGATCTGATCAACCAGCGCCTGGGACAATACGAGATCGCGGCAGTGTTGGGCCGCGGCGGCATGGCGACGGTCTACCTGGCGCGGCAGACCTCGATGGATCGCGACGTGGCGATCAAGGTCATGGCGCGCGAGCTGGCCGACGACGAGCAGTTCATCGCGCGGTTCCAGCACGAGGCGCAGGTGATCGCGCGCCTGCAGCACCCGCACATCCTGCCGGTGATCGACTTCGGGCGCGAGGGCAAGAATATCTACATCGTGATGCGCCTCGTCCGGGGCGGCAGCCTCGACGACCGCCTGAAATCCGGCCCGCTGGACCTGCCGCTCGCCAGCCGGATGCTCTCGCAGATCGCCAGCGCGCTGACCTTCGCGCACGAGCAGGGCATCATCCACCGCGACCTGAAGCCGAACAACGTGCTGCTCGACGAGCGCGACAACGCCTACCTGACCGACTTCGGCATCGCCAAGATGCTGGCCGGGACGAGCAAGCTCACCGCCACCGGCAACATCCTGGGCACGCCCGCTTACATGGCGCCCGAACAGTGGCGCGGCGAGGCGGTCGACGCGCGGACGGACACCTACGCGCTGGGCGTGGTGCTCTACGAGATGGTGCTGGGGCAGCTTCCGTTCTCCGGCGACACGCCCTATACGCTGATGTACAAGCACTTCAACGACGCGCCCCCGCCCCCGCGCGCGCTGAACCCGGACATTCACCCGGCCATCGAGGCGGTGATCCTCAAGGCGCTGGCGAAAGAGGCCGACGCCCGCTACCAGTCCACCGAGGCGATGGCGCACGATTTCGCCGAAGCAGTGCGCGCCGTCGAGACGGGCGTGGGACCCGCGCCGGTCGATGGCCTGGAGGCGACCGTCATTGGGGCGGAGGTGAGCGGCGTGCCCGTCACCGCCCAGCGGCCCGCCGCACGCCCGCCAGACCAGGCATCTACGCTGGCGCCGCAAACGCCCGCGGAGCCGACCGCCGCGTCGCGAGGGGGTGCTCCGGCTCCGGAAACGCCTACCCCGGCACCGGCACCGGCGGCCCCACCTGCCCGGCGCGGCCCCGGCCCGATCATGTTGGGGCTGGCCGGCCTGTTGATCGTCGCCATCCTGGGCGGCGGGGCGTATTTCCTGTTTGGCGGCGGGGAGGACGACCCGGCCACCGAAACCCCGGTCGCTAATCTCGCCAGCCCGACCGAGGAATCCACCAACACGCTCGCGCCACCGACAGACACCGACACGCCGGAACCCACCGCGACGGATACGCTGACGCCGACCGCGACCGTCACCGATACGCCGGAGCCTTCGCCCACCGCCACGGAAGGCACCACGCGCGCCACCGTGCTCACCCAGCAGGCGCACGTGCGGCGCGGACCGGGCGCGGGGTATGACATCGTCGCCACGCTGCAGCGCGATCAAAGCGTGCTGGTGATCGGCGTCAGCGAGGACGGCGGCTGGTACGAGGTGGCGGGCGGCGGCGTTGCGGGCGTGGGCTGGATCTCCGCGGAGACGGTGCGCATCTCCGGCAACCCGTCGATCGACGTCGTGATCTGGCCGACCGATACGCCGGAACCCACCGCGACCGCCACCGACACGCCCGAGCCAACGGCCACGGACACCCTGACGCCCACCGCTACGGCCACCGACACGCCCGAGCCTTCGCCCACCGACACGGCGGAGCCGGTCGACCCGGCGCTGTTCGTGCCGGTGGCGCTTGAGCCGGCGACGCTGTCGACGTACGGCCTGTCGCTGGACTACCCGGCCAACTGGGACCCGCCGCAGTATCTCGACAGCGCGGGCTACGCGGTCATGCAGCCGGTGCGCGGCGGCGATCTCGACCGCTATCCATACCTGCGGCTGTTCCGCGGGACGCCCGCCGGGGCCGTCGAGGCCAATTTCACCACCGACAGCAGCAGCCCGGCGCGGGCCATCGAGAACACCTACGCGATGGTCCCCGGCGCGCACCAGGTGGCCGAGGGCGCGGCCTTCCCCACGTATACGGTCAACAGCCGGTCCAGCGACCGGAACAACTGGGCGTGGCTGATCGAGGTGGCGGCTGGCGACTGGGTGTACATCATCGCGCACGTGCCTTCCGGCGAGCACGACCTCGCGTTTGGCGAGCAGGTCCTCGCGCCGATGGTCAACAGCCTCGTCATCGACGGCGAGCGGCTGTTCGCGCCGGAATCGATCGACCTCGCGCTGTTCCTGCCCACCGAGTACGAGCGCGCCTCGCTCGACGCTATCGGCGTCACGCTCGATTACCCGGTCGCGTGGCAGGCACCGACGAATTACGGGTTCGGCGTCGATTACTTCCTCAACGCCATCGACAACAACGACCCGGATTACGACTACTACCCGGCGCTCGTCATCGGGCGCGGCACCCCGGAGGACCTCCAGGCGGCGAACCTGGCGACCGACATCAGCAGCCCGGTGGCCGCGCTCGAAAGCCTGTACGGCGCCGATTTCACCGGGATGCATCGCGTCGTGGAGGACCTGGGCTTCCCGGCTTATTCGCTCGATCAGGCGGGCGGCGAGACGCACGTCTGGGCGTGGCTGGTCGAGCTGGCCGCCGACGACTGGCTGGTGATCGTCGGGTTCGCGCCGGTCGGGGAATACGACCAGCAGTTCGGCGACGAGGTGCTGTTCCCGATCGTGACCAGCGTGGCGGTGGACGGCCAGCCGCTGGTCCCGGAGGAATCCACCAGCGGCGTCAACCCGGCGCTGTTCGTGCCCACCGAGTTCGAGCGGGTGACGCTCGACGCGATTGGCGTGGCGCTCGACTACCCGGCCAAGTGGCTACCGCCGGCTGGCTTCGGCATCACCCATTCGCTGCTGCCGGTCGATTCGGGCGATCCGCTGGCCGGGCAGTACCCCACGATGGTCATCGCGCGCGGCGCGCCCGGCGACCTCGTGTCCGCCGGCCTGACCACCGACACCAGCAGCCCGGCAGCCGCCGTCGAGCACCCGCTGGGCGAGGACTTCAGCGGCCAGAGCGAAACCGTCGACACCTTCGCCGTCCCGGCCTACCGGCTCAACATGCGCGACCTGGAGATCCACGCGTGGGTGTGGCTGTTCGAGGTGGCCGCCGATGATTGGGTGTACTTGATCGCGGTCGCGCCGTCGGGCGACTTCGACCTGCCGTTCGAGCAGCAAACGCTCAGCCGCATGGTCACCAGCCTGGTGGTGGACGACCGCCCGCTGGCGTCCGGCGAGGAAATGCTCCAGGCGACCGGCGAAGGGCTGGTGAACATCCCGCTGGCCGTCGGTGATCCAATCCTGCTCGACCGCTTCGACGACAACGCCAACGACTGGCAGTTCGGCACCATCGAGGACGGGCGGCTGGTGATGGAGTCCCCCAGCCTGGACTTCCTGCGCTGGGCGTTCCCCAACACGATCGCGGAAGCTGCCCCGGCCTTCTACCTGGAAGTGACCGGCCAGGTGATCAGCGACACGAATTACTACCAGTACGGGCTGGCCTTCCGCGTCACCGACCTGGAAAACTTCTACCTGTTCGCCATCGACCACTTCCAGCAGTACCGGCTGTTGAGCCTGGTCGAGAATGAAGCCAGTGAATTGATCGCGCCGACGTTCAGCCAGGCGGTGAACGTCGGCGAGGGCGCGCGCAACACGCTGGGCGTGCTGGTGTACGGCGATTACATCGAGCTGTACGTCAACGGCCAGCCGGTGGCCGCGCTCACCGACGACGACCTGGCGACCGGCGGCGTGCGGGTGGCGTCGTATACCTTCACCGACTCCAACAGTCCGGTCGTGATGGCCTTCGACAATTTCGCTTACGTGCCGCTGTCGCTAGGCGTGGAAAACCTGCTCGACACGAGCGAACACGCCGCCGTTGGGACGGTGGTCGTCGACTCGTCCCCGGTCCTGACCGCGCCGGACCTCAGCGCCGCGCCGCTGGCGACGCTCAACAACGGGCAGTTGTTCGCCGTCCTGGGGCGCACCAGCGACAGCCGCTTCCTGCTCGGTTACGCGCGCGGCGCGGTCGGCTGGCTGGACCGCAACCGGGTCGTGCTCACGCGCGGCGCGCAGCCGATCACGCTCGATGGCCTGCCGGTCGTCGCCTCCACGGTCCAGGGGCTGCCGGTGCAGGTGTGGCCGGTCGCCTGGCCGGGCGAGGACCTCGAACCGGCGCCGGAAGCGACGCCTTCCGCCGGCGAAATTCTGCCCGAAGGCACGGCGACCCTGGCCTATGGGCAGCAGGCGGCGGGGACGCTGGCCGAATCCGGCATGGTCACCTGGACCTTCACCGGGACGGCGGGCGACGTGGTGACCATCGGCACCGACGTCGGCGAGAATACCGCGCTCGACCCGCTGCTGACGCTGATCGGCCCCGACGGCAGCGAGGTCGCCCGCGACGACGACGGCGGCCCCGGCCTCAACGGGCTGATCCAGAACGTCGCGCTGCCGTCCAGCGGCACGTACACCATTCAGGTGAGCGCCGTGCGCGGCGATGGCCCGTTCACCGTGTCGCTGGCGCAGGGCTACTAACCGCCGGGGCGCGGATCACGCTTCCGCCAGCCCGACATCCGCCGCCACGATGCGCCGTCGCTCGCCCGTGTCCAGCCGGACGAACAGCGCGCCGGTGTCATCCACGTCCTCGGCGGTGGCGCTGTAGGGTTCCGCCCCCTCGGCCTGCGGGTACACGGTGACGCGCCTGCCCAGCGTGCGCAGCCAGCGCCGCCACTCGTCGATCAGCGCGGGCTCGTGAATGCGCGCCGCCTGCCGGTACACGTGCCCCAACAGGTTGGCGAGCAGCGCGTGCCGGTCCACCGGGCGCCCCAGTTCCGCCTCCAGACTGGTCGCCACGCCTGCCAGATCCGTCCCGGCGAAGTCGACGCGCACGTTCAGCCCGATGCCCAGGATCACCGGGCCGAGCTGGTCGCCGGTCCAGGTGGCCTCGGTCAGAATCCCGCACAGCTTGCGCCCGTTCACCAGCACGTCATTCGGCCATTTGAGCGCGAGCACCCCCTCCGCCAGCAGCGGCGCGAGCGTCTGGACGACGGCCAGCCCACCGGCGATGGTCAGGCGCGGCAGCCGCTCCGGGACGACGTGCGGGTGCAGCACGACGCTGCACATCAGGCTGCTGCCGGGCGGCGCGATCCAGGCCCGGCCCTGTCGCCCGCGCCCGGCGATCTGTTCTTCGGCGATGACGACCGCGCCGTTGGGCAGCGCCGGGTCGCTCATGGCCCACTCGCGGGCGATGTCCTGCGTGCTCTCGACGCGCTCGTAAAACCTGAACGGGCGCGCGCCCAACGCGCGGCGCAGGCTCTCGGTAGAAAAGCGATCGGTCATCTGCGGTATCCTCCGGTTCGGGGTGCCGGCTCCGCCAGCGGTGGCTAGTCTCTGGCACCCATTGTAACCTGCCCGTAACTTACCGGCAGTATGGTCAAAGCAGGCCGGATCGGATTGGCAACCGCCCAGGCGAGGCTGTACAATGCACATCACGATCGGGCCTGCTGGATAGAGGTAATCGAATGAGCGACGCGTTTTTGTGGACCCCCTGGCGGATGCCGTATCTGCGCGGCGAAGACCGCCAGCCGGTGGACGGGTGTATCTTCTGCATCAAGGCCGAGGGCGGCGGGGCAGCGTTCGACGCCCAGGAGTACGTCGTGGCGCGCTCGGAGCACGTCTACGTGACGCTGAATGCCTACCCCTACAACAACGGCCACCTGCTGATCGTGCCCTACGCGCACGTGCCGTCGATCGAAGACCTGCCCGCCGAAGCGCTCACCGACCTGATGCTGACGCTCAACCGGGCGCTGGCGGCGCTGCGCAGGGTCTACAACCCGCAGGCGTTCAACATCGGGGCCAACCTCGGCGCCGGGGCGGGCGCGGGCCTTCCCGACCACGTGCACCTGCACGTCGTCCCGCGCTGGGAGGCCGACACCAACTTCATAACCGTGGTATCGGGCACGCGTGTGATCCCCGATATGCTCGAATCGACCTACGCGCAGCTTCGTGATGCGTGGAAATAAGCTCGTCAAAACACTTGTTTTTGAAAGGACACTCAACTATGGCAACTGATGGAAAATCGCCCCGCGACGCCGTCATTCTGAGCGCCGCCCGCCTTCCCCAGGGCAAGCTGTTGGGCGCGCTGGCGCCGTTCCGAGCGGCCCAACTGGGGCAGTTCGCCGTCCGCGCCGCTATCGAGCGCAGCGGCATCGACGTGAGCCTGGTCGACGAGGTGATCATCGGGCAGGTGCTCGCCGCCGGGGCCGGGCAGGCCGTGCCGCGCCAGATCTCGCTGGGCGCCGGGCTGCCGCCGCACGTGGGCGGCATGGCGATCAACAAGGTGTGCGGCAGCAGCCTGAAGGCCGCCATGCTGGCCGCGGGCCTCATCCGCCTGGGCGACGGCGACCTGTACATCGCGGGCGGCGTCGAGAGCATGACCAACGCGCCGTTCCTGCACCTGGAGGGCCGCGCCGGGCACAAGTACGGCCACGTCGAGATCAAGGACGCCGTCATGTGGGATGGCCTGTGGGACCACGTCGAAGACTGGATCATGGGCGAGGCGGCGGAGTTGATCGCGCGTGAGTTCGAGATCACGCGCGAGGAGATGGACGAGTTCGCCTGCCGCAGCCACCAACTGGCCCACGCCGCCACCGTCGAAGGGCGCTTTGCCGAGGAGATCGTCCCGGTCGAGATTCCGGGGCGCAAGGGCCAGGTGACGGTTTTCGACCAGGACGAGTCGATCCGGCCCGACACCAACATGGAAACGCTGGCGAAGCTGCGCCCGGCCTTCACCGCGGACGGCCTCGTGACGGCGGGCAACGCGCCCGGTCTGAACGACGGCGCGGCGGCGGTCGTGCTCGCCAGCCGCGACTATGCCGAGCAGCACGGGCACCAGCCGCTGGCCCGCGTGGTGGCCTATGGACAGGCCGCGGTCGAGCCGAAATGGCTGTTCGCCGCGCCGATCAAGGGCATCCGGAACGCCATGCAGCGCGCCGGCTGGACGATGGACGACGTCGATCTGGTCGAGCTGAACGAGGCATTCGCCGCGCAGGTGCTGGCCGACCTCAAGGGGCTGGCCCGCGAGGGGTACGCGATCCCGCTGGAAAAACTGAACGTCAACGGCGGCGCGATCGCCATCGGGCACCCGATCGGCGCGTCCGGGGCGCGCGTGCTGGTCACGCTGGTCCACGCCCTGAAGCAGCGCGGGCTAAAGCGCGGGCTGGCCGCGCTGTGCCTGGGCGGCGGCGAAGCCGTGGCGATGGCGATCGAGATCGAGTAAACGCGCGAGCGCCTAGCGGACCGGGCGCGCCGCCACGCCCCACACGTTATCCAGCACGTCGACCGGGCTGCCGGCGATGACGTCCACGCGCCACAGGTGCGTGGCGGGCATGTACTGCGTCAGGATCGGATCATTGGGCAGCGTCCCCGGCGGGACCTGCCCATTGTTGATCGCGTTGACCAGCGCCGTGTTCGGCTCCACCACCACCGCGAAGACGTAGCGGTTGGTCGCCGCCAGCGAGCTGACGCCGTATACGTCCGGTCGCCATGCCAGCTCGCGGATCGTGCTGGTGACGAGATTCAGCCGGTACAGGTAGATGTTCGCGCTGCGCGTATCGACCGGGAACGGCGGCTCGACGGTTAGCGCCAGCGGGCGATCGGGATCGCGCCGCGCCAGGATGTACAGGTAGGTGTCGTCCGGCGACCACGCCAGCCGCTCGACAGTGCCCAGCCCGCCCGCCAGCTCGATCGTGTAGTCGCGCGTGCCGCCGGTGATCAGGTCGATCACGCGGATCGCGCCGCCAACGGTCGGCCCGGCGAGGTGTGTCCGCGTCAGGTTCAGCGCCGCCGCGCCGGGGATGAAGTCGGGGTCGTACACCGTGAAATCGCCGGTGCCCACGTTGAACATCCCCAGGCCCGGCTCCGGAAAGCAGCACGTCCCGAACAGGTTCGATCCGTAGGTCGGCCACAGGTTGGGACGCCCCGCGCCCAGCAGGCCGCCATCGCGCACGTACAGCGCCGCGGCGAAGCTCACGTCGGCCACGGCAGCACCGGCCTGGAACCGGCCAAAATAGCCCGCCAGCCGCCCCGCGCCGCCCTCGAAGCTGGTGATGTTCAGCTCGCGCAGCGGGTACGACACGCGCCCGTCGTCCCGGTCCTGGGGCGAGACGGTTTCCAGGTAGTACATGATCTGCATGTCCTGCGAGAGGGTGACGGTCCGGCCATACAGGCCGGGCATCTGCACCGCGGCGGCGCCCTGCGGCCCGGTCACGTACAGGCCATCGTCGCGCGCGATGTAGAGCGTGCGGGCGTCCGGCGACCAGAACAGGCGCGCCCCCTGCCCGTACTGGAATTCCGGCCCCGGCGAGGCAAGCGGATCGCCCTCCACGTCGGCGATGGTGACGACTCCCTTCCAGACGTAGGCCAGCACCCCCTCGCCGGAACGTGTCTGCGCGGCGCTCGTCGCGGGCACAGCCCCCGCCACCAGCGCACCCACCAGGATGATCAGGCACAACCACCGGTTCCGCATGGTTCACACTCCCCAACAGCAGCGCCACTCTTCCCCCCAAGTGTACCGCAACGATCCGCCATCCACACCCAGCACCGGCCAGGCGGTGGCGAAACGCCCGCCAGAATCACCGAGCGCCGGGGGGATAGCCCGGCGCCCGCCGTCGTCGTGGGAATGGCGCAGTTACTTGCGCGCCACGTGCGCCCGGATGGCGCGCAGTTCGTCCAGAATCTCGCTCAACAGCCGGTCGCCACCCCCCGAAGCCGGGATCGGCGGGACGGCGCTGCCGTTCTCCCCCGCCTGGTCAGGTGCCATCGCCGAGCGGAAGCGGCGCAGCCGGGTCGCGACCTCCTCGTAGACGTCCTGCACGTCGCTGAGGCCGACGAGATTCTCTTCTGCGCCGGTCGTGCCGCTCATGCCCGCCGTCTGGATGGCGAGCGATCCCAGGCCAAACAGCCGGTCGACCGGGCCGCGCGTCACCTTGAGATTGGTCACCGTCCGGTAGGGGACGTGCTTCACCGACTTGGTGAGGATGCCCGCGATCACGATCACTTCGTCGTCGAGAATCTCGTAGCGCAGGCTGCGGTAATACGGCCCCACGAACACCAGCGGCGCGACGAGCAGGATCAGGTTGACCACCACCGACAGCGCCACGCCCAGCCCTGGGCCGCCCAGTTCGTTCCCCGCAACGTATGCCCCCGGCACCGTCCACCACAGGACCGCGACGAGCATTGTCAGTATCACGACGACGACCAGCTTCGACTTGTAGCGGGGATCGGGATAGAGGATTTGCTTGTTCATCGTTTCCGCCCTTCAATCGCAACGCTCTATTCCATTATACGGAATACGGGCGAAAAACTCTGGACAGCCAGCCGACAGGCGCCTGCCAGATACCTGACGGCAGCAGCGCGGATCGCGGGGAGGGGATCAGTCTTCCGGGGCGGGATCGGGCTCGCCGTAGATGTCGTCCAGCAGGCCGGTCATCAGGTTCGCCACGTAGCGCACCGTGCTGATCGCCCGGCCATAGCGCATCCGCGTCGGGCCGAGCACGCCCAGCGCCCCACGCGCCCGCGGCGTGCCATAGCGCCCCAGCACCATGCTCAGGTGGCTCAGGTCTTCCCAGCGGCCCTCCCCGGCGACCACCACGCGCACCTCGGATTTGTCGCCGGCGAGCATCTCGCGCAGGATGCCGTCGAGCAGCGACTGCTCCTCCATCACCCGGACGACCTGCTGCGCCGCGTCGTCGTTGAACGTGGCGAGGCTCTCGCTCAGGCCGTACCGGACCACGTCGCGCGTGCCCTGCTGGTCGGCCTGGGCCATGGCGTCGGCCACCACCTCGCACACATCGCGCGACAGCTCGTCGGGCAGCGCGCGGGCGCGGGCGCGCATCTGCTCGGCGGTCTGGCCGGAGCACACGCGGTTGATCACCGCCGCGGTCTGCGAGAGCACCGGCTGGGTCACCGGCTCGGCCAGCGTCAGCACCTGCTGGTGCACGCTGCCGCCTTGCAGCACCAGTACCATCAGCACCATGCGGCCCTGCGTGCTGATCAGCTCCACGTGCTTGAAGTGGTTCTCGATGGCACGTGGCGCGGTGACCAGCGCCGCCGTCTGCGACGTCCGCGAGAGAATCATGGCCGCCAGCCGCATCCACTCTTCCGGATCGGCGGGCGCCTGGCGGAACGTCTGGGCGATCTTGCGGCGCTCGTAAGCCGACAGGTCGCCGCCGGTCAGCAGGCGGCGCACGAAGTAGCGATAGCCCTGCGGCGTGGGCACGCGTCCGGCTGAGGTGTGCGGCGCGTAGATCAGCCCGTACTGCTCCAGGACCGCCATTTCGTTGCGCACGGTCGCGCTGCTGACGCCCAGGTTGAACTGCTCGACCAGCCGCTTGGACCCGACCGGCTGCGCGTCGCGGATGTGCTCGCGCACCAGCAGCGACAGAATCAGCTCCTGCCGCTCGGTCAGCTCGGGCAGCTCGTGGTTTTCATCGATTTGGGATGCCGGTGGAATAAGTGACATGCTTCGCGCCTGAAATCCAGTATTTAAGAGGCCGGTTAACGTTCTCTTCGATCATAACATGGCCCCCCTTGAGCGTCAACGCGCCGCGCAGGTCCACCAGGCGGCGGACCCGCGCGATCGTTCATCATGGGGGGCGCGCTTCACGCGCCCGTGACAGGTCGCCGCCGTTACCCGGCGCAGCGCTCGAAAGCGGTCAGGTGCTGGTTCAGCGAGGCATCGCGCAGGGCGGTGAACACCTGCAACATGTCCGGGTAATCCTGCACCGCGGCCATCCACTCGTCGTACAGGCCCGCGTTGGCGATCTCTGCCGCCTGGGCTGCCGCGCAGGCGTCGGCCAGGGTGGCGAACTGCGGCGCGCCAGTCACCGCCGGCGGCGCGGGCAGCGCCAGATCGTAGCGCTCGAACATCATCTCGATCGCGGCCATGTGCTGGGCCTCGGCCCGCTGGATGTTCGCGAACGGGGCCACCGGGCCGAACTGGTCGATCACAGCCTGGTAGGTCATGTACGCGTTGTACTCGTCCAGCCACCCGGCGGTCAGCGCCTCCACGACGCTGGCGGGCACGTCACCGGGCACCGCTGGCGGCAGCATGGTCAGGTTCCAGTTGAACTGGCTGCCGGGCGTCTCGCCGCCGCGATAGCCGTTGCCGTTCCCCAGCATTCCGGCCTGCGTCTGGAGCGAATCGACCTGGTCGCAGCACGCCGGATCGACCTGCGCCTGCGTCTGCGCCTGGATGCCCTGCCCCGGCCCGTTGCCGCCGGCTGGCGCGCCGTTTCGCCCGCGCCCACCGGGGCCCTGCGCGGCGCTCGTATCGGTCAGAAAGGCCAGCGAGATACCGGCCACCACGGCCACAACCGCCAGCACCAACCCTGCTTTGACAATCCGCTTCTTCGTCATTGTTCCGTCTCCTGTGTTGCCATACCAACATAGATGATTGGAGAATAAGGCTAAAATGTGTAGAACTGGTGAAGGCAGTTTGTGGAAATCGTGAATGTGGCATATCTGGCCGTAGGCACTCCAAAGGGATCGTGTTATACTTTGGACACAAAATATCACACTGGGGCATGGGCACTCTACTCACGAAATCAGAACCAAAAGGAGTCAAAGAATAATCATGGGTAGCAAGACATTCGAGGTCACCGAGGCGACGTTTCAAACCGAAGTGTTGGAGTCCGACACGCCTGTCCTGATCGATTTCTGGGCGGAATGGTGCGCGCCGTGCCGGATGATCGCGCCGCTGGTCGACCAGCTTGCCGAGAAGTATGACGGCAAACTGCGCGTGGGGAAGGTCGATGCGGATGTCAACCAGGGGATTCTGATGCACTACGGCATCATGGGCATTCCCACCCTGATCCTCTTCAAGGGCGGCCAGGTGGCCGAGCGCATCACCGGGTTCATGCCGATGCCCGCGCTGGAGCCCAAGATCGCCCAGCACCTCGACTGAGCACGACACCACATCCAGAGGCAAACAGACGGCTCCCGAACAGGGGCCGTTTTCTATTTCACGGCAGCCACAGAAGCTGGAGGATCATCTCCTGATCCTGGAAGGCGAACGGCTTCCGGCTGGTGAGCGGCTCGGTTTCGAACAGGGTTTCGGTGGGGGCGTCACCGTCGATGGGCGAGAGGTAAACCATGCTGCGCTGGGCCCGGACGTCGTTGGTGACCCACGCCACCGACTGCTGGTCCGGGCTGACGGTGTAGGGCACGCTCCACAGCAGTTCGTCCGGATCGCCCGAGTCGAAAACCGGCTCGATGGCGACGATCTGGCGCGGCGTCTCGCCCAGCCGGGCGATGAACAGGCCCGATCCGACCGCCTTGCACGCCCGGTCGGCCACGGCGCGGAACACGACCCGCCCATCGGACAGCCACGTTGGGCGGTCCAGGTACATATCCTCGATCGCGAAGGCCACGGCGCGCGGCGCGCCGCGCGCGCCCAGCGAGGTCAGGTAGAGCCAATCCGAGCCGACCAGCCCCAGCGCGCCCTCGATACACGCCTCGCCATAGCGCACCCGGCCCCAGCTCGCCATCGGATAGACCTGGTGCTTGCCGTCAGGCGAGCGCCAGGGCGACCAGGGTTGGAACGTCTCGACCTCAGGCGAGAGCGCGATGCTGTCGCCGGTGGCCGGATCGTACAGCCAGTACTGCGCTTCCAGGCCGCCCACCGGCCCCACGCCCATCACAATCGACACCGGGCGGCCATCGGCCAGCCACGCCACATCCACCGGCAGCCCGCGCGGGACGCGCACCATCTCCGCAGCAGCGCGCGATCCGTCGGCCAGGGTGGTGTACGCGATCCAGTGATCGCCCGCTTCGACCACGTAAGCGATCGACCGGCCATCGGGCGACCACTGCGCGGCGATCATCGTGTTATCTGGGGGAAGCTCGCCGACGATGTGCGCGCGCTGCACGTCCAGGTCCAGCACCATCATCGCGCTGTCGGTGCTGTACAACACGCGCGACCGGGTCGGGTCGGGCATCAACAGCCACACGTTGACGTGATGGTCGACTGCCAGGGGCGGCCTGACACCGGACACCGGCCAGATCACCAGCCGGCGCTCGACCAGCCCCTGCACCATCACCAGCGCGCTGTTGTTCGAGCCGCCGCCGGGCCGAGGCAGGTCGGGGATTTGCACCGTGCGCGGGATCGGCGTCGGCGTCACCAGCGGCACGTAGCCCAGCGCGACGTTCTCCGGGTCGGGCGCTTCGGCGTCGTCGCGCCCGGCGGTGATCACCAGGCCAATCACCACGGCCACCACGACGACCACGCCCAGGTTACGCCACGACAGCCCCAGCACGCCCCTTCACCTCACCGCGACGCGGCCCCGCCCGGCGCTAGACGCCCGGCAGGACGACGCCTTCCTTCGCGCGCGACTCGACCAGCATCCCGTCGCGCATCTCGTGCACGATGTCGGCCTCGGCCATGACCTGCGGATCGTGCGTGACGACCAGCAGCGTGACGCCGCGCTCCTCCACCAGACGCCGCAGCAGGTCCAGAATCCGGCGCCCGGTGCGCGTGTCGAGCTGGCCGGTCGGTTCGTCGGCCAGCACCAGCTCCGGACCTTCGGCCAGTGCCCGCGCGATGGCGACGCGCTGCTGCTCGCCGCCGGACAGTTCATATGGGCGGTGGTGCGCGCGGTCGGCGAGGCCCACCCACTCCAGCGCTTCTTGCACGTATGCCTCGCGCTCGTCGGGATCGACGGCGCGCATGCGCAGCGGCACGCCCACGTTCTCGCGCGCGCTCAACAGCGGCATCAGCCCGAAGCTCTGGAAGATGAAGCCGAGCTTGGTCAGCCGCAGGTGGAGCCGCTCGCTCTCGTCCATCTGGCCCAGGTCGCGCCCCAATATGCGGACCTCGCCCCGAGTCGGTGTATCCAGCCCGGCGATCAGGTTCAGCAGCGTCGTCTTGCCCGAGCCGGACCGCCCCACAATCGCCGTCATCTGGTGCGGCCACACGTCGAGCGTCACGTCGTTCACCGCGTGGATGTCCTCGCCGGCCAGGTGGTAGATCCGGTGCAGGTTGGTCAGGCTGATCACCGGCTCCAGGCTGCTGGAATAGGTGTCGTGTCCGTTGCTCATCGTGTCTCGCTCTCCTGGCCGTTGGAACTCGCCTCGTCGTGGTTGGTGTGCTCGGGCCACACGCCGATATGATCCTGCTGCAAGCGCAGCCGCACGCGGTCTTCCATGTCGAGCGCCTCGATGTACGCCTCCGGAAGCTGCAAGCGCCCGGCGCGGTCCAGGATGGCGTACTCCTCCTCGACGAGCGCGACATCCCCATCGCGACGGCGCAGAATCTCGGTGCTCGTCCGCCCGTCGCGCATCCCCACCACGCGATCGACGCGCGTGGCGACCGTCATATCGTGCGTGACCACGATCACCGTCACGCCGAAATCCTCGTTCAGCGCCCGCAGCGCGTGGAAGATCGCCTCGGCGGACGCGCTGTCGACCTCGCCGGTCGGCTCGTCGGCCAACAGCATCGCCGGGCGGTTTGCCATGCCCACCGCAATCGCGACGCGCTGCTGCTCGCCGCCGGACAGGCGATCGGGCCGGTGCTTCATGCGGTCGGCCAGCCCCACGCGGTCCAGCAGCTCGGCGGCGCGATCGTGGCGCTCGCGGGCCGGGAACCCGGCCAGGGCCATCGGCAGCTCGACGTTCTCCATGGCGGTCAGGTAGGGCAGCAGGTTGCGCGCCGTCTGCTGCCACACGAAGCCGACCATGTGCCGGCGGTAGCGCACCTGGTCGCGGCGCGTCATCTCCAGCAGGTTATAGTCGCCCACGCGCACGCGTCCGGCGGTCGGAAAGTCCAGCCCGCCCAGGATGTTCATCAGCGTGGACTTGCCGGAACCGGACGGCCCGACCAGCGCCATCATCTCCCCGGCGCGGACCAGCAGGTCCAGCCCTTGCAGCGCGACGACCTCCAGATCGGCGATCTTGTAGATCTTCACCAGGTTCTCGCACTCGATGAAGATCGGGCGCTGGTCGGCCTGCGACTCGGGCGCGGCCTGGGGGGTAACGTTCGTCAGTTGGCTCATATCAATAACCCGCCTTGCTCCACTCACACTTATTCTTCACCCAGGCGCAGCACCTGGTTCACGCTCATGCGGCGCAGGAAAATCGCCGCCACGCCCATCAAGATCGTAAACGAGAGGACGAGCGCCACCAACATGCCCAGCAGGTCCAGCCAGGGCAGTTGCAGCGTCTCGCTGCCCACCAGCGCCAGGAACGGCAGCAGCAGGTAGGCCAGCCCGGCCCCGATCAGCGAGCCGATGATCAGCGCCGGGGCGATCAGCACGACCTGCTCGATGAACAGCAGCCGCCAGATGTGCCCGGCATTCCAGCCCAGCGAGCGCAGCACGGCGAAGGTGAACAGCCGCTGGCGGGCGGTGACCATCAGGTAAAACCCGAAGTCGAGCAGGCTCAGCACGAGGCTCACCCAGAACCCGGCGAACAGCATCCCCGCCACCGCGCTGGGCAGCGGCTCGCGCTGGATCTCGCCGTAGCGCGTCCACGCCCAGGTAACGTCCGTCACGCCGTCCAGCTCCGCGATCGCGCTCTCCAGCGCGTCGCCCGGCTCGCGGTCGGGCAGCTCCAGCCAGATCTCGTTGTCGTCGAAGAAGAAGTTGGACACCGCCGCCTGGTTGATCACCGGCTGGATCAGTGTCTTGGGCGCGATCATGAACAGCGCGTTCTCGCCAAACGAGGGGATCGGCCCGTCCAGCACCCCGGCGACCTGGTAGCCGATCTCGACCGAGCCGGGCCCCAGGTTCAGCACGATGTTCTTGGCGTCGCCCACCTTCAGCGGGTCGTCGGCAGCCGAGCGGAACGAGCCGCGCCCGGCGAACGTCTCGGCGAACGCGGGCGAGATCACGACCGGGATGCGCCCGATGTCCGGCTCGTTGACGACGATGCTCGGCTCGCGCATCCGCCCGCCGATCTTGCTCATGCGATAATCCAGCCGCAGCGCCCCCGGCCCCTCGATCTCCGCCACCGCGCCCATCACCGGCGACAGCAGCACGCCCTGCACGCGGTTGACGTTCGACGTCTGGGCGACCCACGACGCCGCGTAGGGATTCGCCGCGCGGGCTTCGGCCCAGGACGGCGCGCCGTCCTCGAAACTCTCGAGTGTGGTGGACGTGCCGAACACATCCTGAACGGCCACGCGGTCGAGGTAGATCGCGTGCTCGAACGCGTCGAGGTTCCCCTGGCGGCTGTTGATGCCGATTCGCATCAGGCGGTAGGGCGCGCGCCCGCGCTCGGGCATCGGCCCCTCGAACGTCAGCCATTCCTGGACCGGCGTGGGCCGCGTCGAGGTGTCGAACTGGTCGCCATCGCCGGACACGTCCGCGCCCGCCAGCGACTCCGGCAGGTCGAGCGCCACGCTGAACGGCACGCCCAGCGCGTCCTGCAGATAGGCGACCAGGTGCACGGCCACCGCCGGATCGTCCGGGTTGGACTGCGACAGCGAATAGACCTGGACGGTCAGCGTGCGGGCGTTGTCGGGCAGCTCCAGGCCGGGCGCCGACGGGACCGGGACATCGCGCAGCGGCGCGAGGGCGTCTTGCAGCTCGGGGAACGCCGCGATCACGGCGTCCGGCTCTACGCCGAGCACCTCGACGTTTTCTTTGGCCGCCGAGCCGGGATCGCCGGACGCGTGCACGAAACGGGCCGCCGCCGCCACGCCCGGAAGCTGGCTCCACGCCACCGAGCCGGCATCCAGCGCCGCCGGGTTGACCTGGATTCGCGCGCTGCCGCCGGTCTCTTCGCGAGCGGTCTTCCACGCGCCCCGGTCGCGGGTTTCGGTCAGGGCCAGCGACGCGGTGCCCAGCGCCAGCGTGCCGATCAACAGCAGCACGAGCTGGGCGTAATGGTTCGGGTCGCGGGCCACGTTCCACACGGCCAGCGGCGTGGTCAGGTGGCGGCTGTTGCGGAACAGGCGCGATACCAGGTCCATCAGCCAGGGGAACAGCCGCAGCCAGAACAGCGCCAGCCCGGTGAGCACCAGCGCCGGGCCGAGCAGGTTGAACGGGTCGTTCAGCCCGCCGGTCTGGTTCAGGTTGTCGGCGATGAGCGCGATCACGTCGCGCGGGGCGGCGATGATGTTGTTGAGCAGGTCGCCGAAGTCGCCGCCAACGAGATAATACAGCCGCAGCATGAACGCGCCGCCCAGGACGATCAGCACGCCGTCCAGGGCAAACCGCGCCCAGGCGGGCTGCGTGGGCGGGCGCGACACCAACTGCTTGAGCCGCAGCAGGCTGCGCCGTGCCGCCGGGAAGGCGGGCGCGGTCAGCACGACGACCGCCGCCGCCGCCGCCGCGATGCTCAGGTAGAACGACACGCGCGGGACGCTGGTCGAGCCGAGCGGGCGCCCGCCGAGCGCCGTCGCCAGCGGGCCGATGTGCTCCATGATGCTCATGAACACCACGCTCAGCAGCGGCCCCACGAGCAGGCCGATCACGCCCAGCACGCCGACCGTGATCGCCTGCAGCATGACCAACTGCGGGATGCTGCCGCCCCGGCTGACGATCGCGCTCCACTCGGCGCCCTGCTGCTCGAGCACCAGCGCCACCGTGTTGATCAGGTGGTAGAGCATCATGATCAGGATCGCGCCGGAGAGCAGGATGATCGGCCCCTGCGTGTCCGTCACGTCGCCCGAATAGTTCTGCAAGACCGCCGACAGCCCGGTGAGCACGTTGATGCCGGGATGGTAGGCGGACAGCCGCCCCGGCAGCCGCTGGATCCGCGCGTTGATCTGCTGGATGTTGTCGGCGTTGATCGCGTCGGTGTTGGTTTCGATCAGGTAGACGTAGCTGTTGCCCGGCGTCACGTCGGCCAGCCAGTCGGTATACGCTTCGGGCAGGGCCGCGAAGCCGAAATCGTAGCGGAACTGCCCCAGGCCCATCTCGACGTCCGCGCCATCGATGAAGTTGCGGTTCCCTTCCCAAAAGACGTCGCCCGGGTCTTTCGGCTCGGCGATGCCCACCACGACGATCGTCGCCACCTCGCCGGTGCCGTCCGGCAGCCGCGTGCCGAGCGTGATCCGGCTGCCCGGCTCCAGGTCGGCGCGCTCGGCCACCACCGGCGACACCACGACCTCGACCTGCCCGCGGCTGTAAATGCCAACCTGCCGCGCCTGCTGCTCGGCATCGCTCAGCCCGGTCGGATCGACGGCTTCCGGCGGCGGCAGCCGCACCGGCCAGCGCCCTTCCACCAGGGTCAGCAGCGACGGCATATCCGCGAAGGCGAACGGCTGGTAGGTTCGCTGCGTGCGGCTGGACGTGGACGTGACCGGCTCGCCGTAGCGGTACACGTAGCCGGCGGTTGCCAGGCCGGGATTCTCCATGCCGCCCTCGCTCGTCGGCGGCGTGTAGTCGGCGCGGATGTAATGCCGGTAGCCGACCGCCAGGTCGCCCAATTCGTCGTCGACGACGGCGAACGACTCCGGCGTGAGCGGCTCGCCATCGACGATCAGGCTGATCTGCCGGTCCTGAATCCGGGCATTGTCCAGCTCGAAACGCAGGCCGACCTCGGTCACCGCGCGGATGTAGAACGGCCCCAGGGCAAAGAACCCGGTCAGCAGGCATACGGCCAGCAGCAGCACGGCGAGCGCGCGCCATTCGCGCTGCATTCGTTTCAGGATGAGTCCCAGGGTCATTGCGCCACCACCACCTATTCTTCACCCAGGCGCAGGGTCCGCGCCAGCGAAAGCTGCCGAACCAGCAGCAGGCTCGAGCTGAGCACGAGCAGCAGCACCACCAGCATCAGCAGGCCGTATTCCAAAAACCGCTGGATTTCGATGCGCATCACGAAGGGCGGGATCACGCTCTCGCCCGTCGCGCCGAGCGCCAGCGTGGGCACCACCTGGCTGGCGAGCACCCAGCCCAGCACCGCGCCCAACACGACTCCGATGCCCATCACGAACGCCTGCTCCAGCGCCAGCCCGCCCACCACGCGCAGCGACGACAGCCCCAGCGCGCGCAGCACGCCGAACTCGGTCCGGCGCGATTGCGCCGTCAGCCCGGCATACGTCAGCAGGCCGACCACGCTCAGCACCAGCGCCATGATGAAGGCCAGGTACATCAGGCCCAACAGGCCCAGGCCCAGCGGGTTGGTGCGCAGCTTGTCCAGCTCGTCGGCCAGGGTGACGTCGCTGAGGATCACCACCCCGCCCTGTTCGGCGCCGTCCAGCGAGCCGATCAGATCCGCCACCTCGGACTGGCTGCGCTCGTTCACGCCGGAATCCAGGCGCAGCCACACCTCGTCGGGATAGATCGCCACGCTGGGCCGCCGGTTCAGCCGGTACATCAGCTCGCGCACGTCCACCACCATGAACGAATTGCCCTTCGGATCGGCGTCGGAAGGCGCGCGGTTGAACAGCGACGGGTAATAATCGGTCACCTGCACCGCCTGGAAGCGGAGATTGCTCCCGGCGATGTTCAACAGGGTGAACGGCGTGCCGTTCAGGCCGTAGGTCAGGCCGTTTTCTTCCTGCATGCGACGGCTCACGACAGCGTCGACCGGCCCCAGGTCCGGGTAGTTGAGCAGCACGCCCACCGTCGAGCGCTGCGCGTCCTGGTCCCAGCGGACGAACAGGGCATCGTCGCGCTCGCCGACCAGCGCCCCGCCCGCGGTGGCGTTGCCGGTCGCGGTCGCGCCGCGATCGTAGAGGAAATCCCACTCGTTGCCGGCGAACACCTCGTAGGGCGTCGCGTTGCCCGCCGCGTCGAACAGCGTCATGTCGGCCAGCGTCAGGCGCATCCCGCGTTCGCCGCGCGCGGTGGGCGAGCGGTACTGCCAGAACAGCGACACCAGCCGGACCGGCCCCTGCGGCTCGTACTGCAACGCGCCGATGTCCGCCTCGCAGTACACCCACCCGCTGGTCACGAACCCGCGCGACTCGATGCCGGGCGCGTCGGTGCCCACGCGCAGGTATTCGATCTCCACCGGCTCCAGCGGCACGACGATCCACGCGCCGTCCGCATCGCGCAGGCGCAGGCCCAGCTCCGTGCGCTGGACCAGGCGCGGCACGTCGGCGCGGAACGCCTGCGCCGCCGAAAAACCGGCAGCGATCTCGAAGCGGGCCCACACGCCCACCCGGTCCGGCAGAACCGGCAGTTCATAGCCCGGCTCCGGCAGGTTCGGCGGGTCACCGGGCGCGCGCGGCGTGTAGATCGCGCCCAGGTCGGACCGCCAGTACAGCGTATCGCCAAACGTGTCCGGATCGATGCCCAGGATCGTGCCGCGCAGGTCACCGGCCATGCTGGTGCTCAGGTTGGCGCCGAACACCCGGTAAGCCGTGCTGGCCGCGGCTACCCCGTCCTGCCCGGCGAAATAGGACGCGGGACGCGCGCGGTTGGCGTTCAGGTTGGTGTCGCGCTCCACCAGCCGCACGTCGGTCCCCACGGCGTATTTCGCCTGATCCTCGTGGCTGTTGGACACCGTCGCGCGGAAGCTCGTCGCAAACCAGCCAATGCCGATCGCCAGCGCCAGCAGAAACGTGATGCGCCCGTAGTGCACCGGCTCGCGGCTGAGCTGCCAGCTCGCCAGCGCGCTCAACAGGCCGCGTCCCCCCGCCGCCGCGCGCGCCGCCACGCCCGCGACGATCGGGAAGAAGCGCAGCGCCAGGCTGCCCAGCGCCAGGAACAACAGCGCCGGGGCCATCAGCATCAGCGGATCGGCCTGCTGGCCGCCCAGGTTCACGTCCGAGAGCGGCGATCCGCGCCGGACCAGCAGCCACAGCGCACCCAGCCCGACGAGCGCCAGGATCGCGTCGAGGTAATAGCGCTGCCACCAATGCTGGCGCTCGCTGCGCGCCGCCGCGCCGCCCGCCAGCACCAGCGGCAGCCGCAGCACGGGCCGCAGCGTCCCGATCAGCGCCAGGAAGGTCACAGCCGCCGCCAGCCCGGCGAACAGGAACACGTCCGCCGTCAGCGGCAGGGGGAATTCCTCGGTGTTGGCGACCATCGGGCCGAGCGCGGTCAGCAGCATCTGCGACAGGAACGGCGCGACAATCACGGCCAGGATGCAGATCAGCAGCGCCTCGATGCCGCGCAGCAGCACGATCTGGCTGTCCCAGGCGCCGCGGCTTTGCAGCATGGCGATCTCGCGCCGCTCGCCGCGCCGGACCAGCGCCGCCGTCACCATCAGGAAGAACAGCACGAGCGCCCCGACCTGTAGCAGCAGCAGGCCGAAGGGCGCGTCGAGCAGCTCGACTTCGTTGTGATAGGCCAGCAGAATGCCGTCGTCACGGTCGCGCCGGATCGTGTCGAAATCGATCAGGCGCGTGTAGTAGTTAAAGGCCAGGTCCTGGCGCTGGGTGTTGACGCTGGTATCGCTGATGTCGGGCGCGATCGATTCCTTGAAGGTGAAGCGCATGTTGCGGTCGAGCGTGCGCAGGGCGTCGCGCGCGACGTCGATGCGCGAAAACGGCAGGTTGTCGTGCGCCAGCAGCACCCGCCAGCCGATCTTGGTCGGCGTGTCGGGCAGGAAATCGGTCGCGGTGCGGAAGACCGCCTCGCGCCCGGTCAGGAACACGAACTCGTAATCCCACAGCCCTGCCCCGCTCTGCCGGTCGAGCAGGCGCAGCGGCGATGGCTCCATCCAGTACGGATCGGCCTCGTCGACCGGGGCCACGATGCCCGCGATGCGCAGCGTGATCGGGCGGCTCGACGCGTGGCCGCCGCCGGCGTTCCCGCGCTGGTCCAGCCCCTGGTCGAGCACGACGACCGTGCCCGGCTCCAGGTTGATCTCGTTGGCGACATTCAGGCCGATCACGCCCTCGACGTCGACGCCATCCGGATTCGCTTCGGGCAGGCGCCCATCGACGACGCGCACCTGCTCGGTCCAACCGTCGTAATAGCCCAGGCGCGTGCGAATGCCGATCAACGGCTGGAGGTCGTCGCCGCTCTCCGGCACCAGCGAGAGGCCCATCGCCTCGGTTTCGTTATAGCCAACGATCCGGTCGACCCAGCCCTCGATCGCGCCCAGGTCCTGCCGGGCCAGCCCCTCGGCCAGCGCCGTCGCCCCGGCGGTTTGCTGCTCCAGGCCGCCGCGATCGGCCCATTCCGCCGCGCGCAGGCTGATGTTGGCCTGGACGTGGACATCGCGCGCGGGCTGGTCGTCCAGGCGCTGAGTCATGCCGACCTGGGCCACAGCGGTCGTATAGAGCGGCACCAGCGCGCCGATCGACGCCGCCAGGATCGTCCCGGCGACGATGGTCAGCAGCGAGCGCCACTGCGTAATCAGACGCGCAACGGCCAGATGAAACGCGAAACGGACCGGTGTCCGTCTCAACTCGCGCAGGCCATCTCCCAACCGCTGGGTCCAACGAGATGATGTGCGACGACGACTTACCATTCACAACGATCCTTGACGTGTCGAGCGTATGAACCACGGGGCGGACGTTGGCGCTGCCCTTCACCAACGTACAACTATACCTATACCGTTTATACGTGGATTGGGTTCAACACTGTCACCAAATTCGAGCGCAAACGCCTATTCTAACGCAACTTGGGCCATCTGTTCAGGGGATGGTTCGACAGGCGGGAATCCACCAGTCAGCATCAGGGGCGCGAGTGACGCGCCCCTGACGGTTCAACTTACCTGCTGCTAGTTGGCCGGGATGGGCGTGGCGGTCGGCAGCGGCGTCGGCGGCAGCGTCGGCTCGGCGGGCACCGGCGTGTCCGATGGGATGAGCGTCGGCGGCAACGTCGGAGTCAGTTCGACCCGAATCGGCGTCGCCAGGATGGGCGTGGGAGTCGCCAGCAGCACCGGCGGGGCATCTCCCGGCAGCGTCACCGGCGCGAACACGTCCGGCGCGGCCTGGAAGCGGGCAAGCTCGCCCACAAAGAAATTCGGATTCAGCGCGATCACCTGTTCGAGCGCGCGGCTGGCGTCCTCGACGTCGCCCTGCGCCGCGTGGGCCAGAGCCTGCCAGTAGTGCGCCTCTTCGACGTACGGCGTCACGTCCAGCACGGACGCGGCCAGGGCGATCACATCGGTGTAACGCCCGATCTTGAAGTAAGCTTCATAGGGCCCAAACTGGTACCACAGCGCGCGGAACGGCAGACCCAGACTTAGCGCCTGATCGAAGGCGGTCGCGGCGTTGCTGTATTCGCCCCGGTTGGCGTAAGACGTGCCCATGTTGAACCATGCCCACTTGTCGGCGCTGTCCCTGGATACTTCAGTGCGGGCGATTTCGAGCGACCTTCCAACACCGTAGGCCGGATCGTCATAGCCCAGCAGCACCACCTGCACGTCACCGGCCCGGTCGGCGGGGAACACCACGACGAACGTCCGGTTGAACGGCCACCACGCGGCATCGAACTCGCTGAACGGGACGCGGCGCGGCTCCGTCGTCGGGCCCAGGTAGCTATCGTAGACCAGCAGCACGCCCGCACCCTCGTCGTAGCCGGTCACGAGCTGGTAGTGGCCGAACCAGCCCTCCGAGTCGGTGTCCATCGCCACCGCTGCGATCACCGGGAAGCCCGCCGCCACCGCGCTCTTGAGCACGTCCAGCGTGCCGCCCATGCGGTAGATGGCGCGGTAGGGGGTCTGCCCGTTCACGTAAGCGACCATCTGCCACGGGCTGACGCTCTTGTCTTCCGGATCGGGCTTCAGCCACGCGGCGGCGGTGTCCTGGTCGCCGTCCCAGCCGTAAACGCTCAGCGCCATCGCCAGCGTCGCCGGGCCAGCGTTGTTCCAGCCCTGCGCCTCGTAGCGCACGCCCTCCAGCGACACCCCGGTCGCCAGCGGCGGCGGCACGACGGTGGGATCGAGATACTCGATCGCGGGCCCCTCGAACGGGACCGGCGTCGCCGTGATGACGACTGGCGACGGCTCGCCCGCCGGCGGCATGGCCTCGGCGTCGTGCGGCAGGACGGCGGTAGGCAGGACCGGCGTCGCCGTAATGACGACCGGCTGGGTGGGGAACGGCGTGGCGGTGGGCGGCGGCGTTTCGGTCGCCGTACTCTGGATCGCGGCGGGCGGGTTCCCATCGCCGCCGGAGGGCGCGCCCGGTGACGTGGTGGTGCCGTCCTGCCGCGCGTTGAACAGCAGCAGCGCGCCGCCGAACAAAACCGCCATCAGCACCGCCGCGATCAGCGTCGGCGCCAGGCGGGGCCGCGGCAGCGGCTGCCACCACGTGCGCTGGATGGTGCGGGTGGTCATTACGCTCATGTCGTGTGTCTCCTTATGGTCGTGTGATAGTCCCTCCCAGGCCGGAAGCGCGCCGCCCCGCCCGTTGCGCGAGAGAGGCGCCTCGCCTTGCGGACGCGTGACGCCCACCTGCAGCGGCGGCAGGCTCGCGCCCTCCACGCGCGCGGCGGACTCGCTCCGCACGGCGGCCCCGATGCGCTCCCACTCGCGGACCAGCGCCCGGCACGCCTCGCAGGTCGCCAGGTGGGCCTCCACCGCGTCGCGATCTTCCGGCGGCAGGGTGCCCGCTACGTACAACGGGAGTTGGCTTTGCCACGGCTCATGCATCGGCGTTCTCCTGTAAGCGCAGCAGCTTGTGCAGCAGCGACTTGGCCCGGTGCAGGCGGCTCTTGACCGTGCCGGGCGGGACGCCCAGCACCTCCGCCGCTTCGGTGCCCGAGAGGTTGTGGTAGAAAACGAGTTCGAGCGTTTCGCGCTGATCGGGCGGTAGTTCCGCGATCGCGGCGCGCAGCGCAGCCTGATCCGCCAGGACGTCCAGCCGGTCGCCGGGCGCCTCGGCGTCGGCGGCGATGTCGTCTGCGAGCGGCGCGTCGAGCGGCCCGCGCCGCTGCCGGGCGGTAATCGCGCGCCGCCGGGCAATCGCCAGCAGCCACGTCCGTACCGAGCTGTCGCCCCGGAAGCGCGCCGCGCCCTGCCAGGCGGCCAGCATCACGTCCTGCAGCACCTCCTCGGCCAGCGCGCGATCGCTGACCTGCCCGATCAGGTAGGCCAGCACGGGCAGGCCGTGCCGCTCGTAGAGCGTTTCGAGCGCGCCCGAATCGCCGCGCGCGATGGCGTTCACGAGCTGGCGATCGGTGGGCTGGGCGCTCCAGATGTGGTCAGGCATACTCGCTCCTTACGCGTTCGCCTTGTTAGTCCGCCGAATCGCGCCGGGGGTTCCATTTTGGGTAGTGGTGAACAATTGACTGATAGCGGCTGCTCAACCGCCCCCCATCCCCTGGCCCCTTCCCCCACGCCAAGCGGTGGGAAGGGGAAAAACCTCCTTCCCACCTTGTGGGGGAAGGATTGAGGATGGGGGGCAAAACAGGCATCAGTCAAAACCTCGCCACTATCCCATTTTGCCCGCTGCCGGACGGGCCACACAACCCTGACATAACACGAATTCCATATTAGTGAATTTACCCCAATTGATCGCTTGTTTAGTTAAAAACGACAGGCTATACTATTTTTATGGTCTTCGCAGCCGGGCTCGAACGCAGCGACAACCGTCCACACCTGTCTATAGTGTTATTCTTTTTATGTTATGATTAGTGCCAGTGGCGGGCTGCGCGGGTGATAGTGACCCAAATGCAGCATGGGAGTTGCATTGGCCCGACATCCTTCGGGGCCCGTCCGCGAACCGAGTCGACTCCCAGCACAAAGGTGGTAGATAGCACATGGATTTCGAGGAAAACAAGCACGAAGAATCGGTTTCCTCCAACGGAGAAATGAACAACTCCGGCGCGCAACCCGCACCCGAAGACGCCGGCGCCAGCTTCGAGGAGATGTTGGAGGCGTCCTTCGACTACGAGCCGCCGCGCCGGGGAGAGATCCGCGACGCCGTCATCTTGCAGATCGAAGCCAACGAGATCATCGTGGACATGGGTGCCAAGCAGGATGGCATTGTCACCGCGCAGGACCTCGAACGGCTGGACGACGCGTACCGCAAGTCGCTCCAGGTCGGGCAGACGGTGCCGGTTTACGTGCTCAATCCCCGCGACAGCGACAGCAACCTGATCGTGTCGATCAACATGGGGCTTCAGCAGTACGATTGGGACTCTGCCCGCCGCCTGATGGACGAGGACGAAGTCGTCGAGGTCACGGTCACCGGCCACAACCGGGGCGGCGTTCTGGTGAAGTGGAACATGCTCGAGGGCTTCATCCCGTCCTCGCACATGGTCACGGTCAGCGCCGGGCTGCAGGGCAACGAGCGGCGCGAAGCACTCAACGGTCTCGTCGGCCAGAAAGTCGGCGTCAAGGTCATCGAAGTCGACCAGGACCGCCGCCGGTTGATTTTCTCCGAGCGCGAGGCCCAGCGCGAATGGCGCGCCCAGCAAAAGGCGCGGCTGCTCTCCGAGCTCAACGAGGCCGACGTCGTGCGCGGCACGGTCACCGGCCTGCGCGATTTCGGCGCGTTCGTCAACCTGGGCGGCGCCGACGGCCTGATCCACGTCAGCGAGCTGGCGTGGCACCGGGTCGATCACCCGCGCGACGTGCTCAAGGTCGGCCAGGAGATCGACGTCTACGTCCTGAGCCTGGACCGCGAAACCAACCGGATCGCGCTCAGCCGCAAGCGGCTGCTGCCGGACCCGTGGGACGATGCGCTCGAGCGGTACTACGAGGGCATGCTGGTCGAGGGCACGGTGACGAACGTCGTCGACTTCGGCGCGTTCATCGCGCTGGACGATGGCCTCGAGGGCCTGCTGCACCTCAGCGAGATGGGCGACGGCTCGCTCAAAGAGCCGCACAGCTACGTCAAGAAGGGCGACCGGCTGCAACTGCGCATCAGCCGCCTGGAACCCGATCAGCGCCGCGTGGGCTTCACCCAGCGCTGGGGCATCGACCAGGAAGAGCCGATCACGCCCGAAACGCCCGACGAGGTCGAGGAAGCCGAAGCTGAGGCCGAGGCCGCCGTCGAGGAAGAAGCGCCGGAAGCCGCCATCGCCGAGGAGGCGCAGCCGGAGGCCGCCGCCGAAGAGGCCGAGGCTGAAGTCGCCGAAGAAGTCATCGCCGAGGCCGCCATCGAGGAAGAAGCGCCGGAAGCCGTCGAAGTCGAGGAAGTCGAAGAAGACGTCACCGAGGAAGCCGAGTCGGAAGCCGCCGTCGAAGAGGAACCCGAAGACGACGCGGACGATGACGACGACGATGACGATGACTGAGCCGCGTTCGTCAAGCGGATAATCCCCCCGACCACCCCGCATGTCGCGCCGGGGTGGTTTGGGCTTGCGCAAAACGCAGCTTGTGCCAACCGGAGCAATCCGTTTGACAAACCGCGCCGGGCCCGCTATAATGCTCCGGACTCTGGAGAGGAGGGCGCGTTGCGCAACTAACCGCTTGGTTTCGAAAACGTTCGATTCGGGTTATGGCAATTCTAACAACCAGATAAGTTCGTTTTACGACGCCATCCGCGTCGCGCGCCGCGATCATCCCGAACCAACCGCCGGATTCTGATCACATTTCTGTGGCAGATTCCGGTTTTTGTTTGGGTTTTCCAGAGCCACAAAATTCGACCCCTGGGGGGATAGACTAAAAGAAATATGGTAGACAGCACACACGTACACACAGATTCGGTAGACGCGGACATGGACTTCCTCACCCTGTTGGAGGAGTCGTTCGCAGTGGAACAGCCCGTGCGCGGCGACATCGTCACCGGTGTCATCCTGTCGATCGATAGCATGGGTATGTTAGTGGACCTCGGCATGAAGCGTGACGGCGTCGTGCCCCGTAACGATATGGAGAAGCTCGGCGACGAGGCAACGTTCACCGTCGGGGCCGAAATCCCGGTGATGATCGTTCGCACCGAGGACGAAGACGGCAACATGATCGTCTCGGTGGCGCAGGCCAAGCAAAACGAAGACTGGCTGCGCGCCGAGGACATGATGAACTCCGAAGACATGTTCGACGGCGCCATCGCCGACGCCAACCGCGGCGGCCTGATCGTGCCGTTCGGCAATCTTCGCGGCTTCGTCCCGGCCAGCCACGTGGTAGACCTGCCGCGCGGCCTGAGCGAAGAAGAGCGCAAGACCCACCTGGCCGACATGATCGGCAAGCCGATCTCGGTCAAGGTCATCGAGGTCAACCGCCGGCGCCGCCGCCTGGTGCTCAGCCAGCGCGAAGCCCAGCGCGAGATCCGCGATGCGCGCAAGGACTCGCTGCTCGAGAACCTGACCGAGGGCGAGATTCGCCGCGGCGTGGTCAGCGGCCTGCGCGACTTCGGCGCCTTCGTCGACCTCGGCGGAGCCGACGGCCTGATCCACATCAGCGAGCTGGCCTGGCACCGCGTCAAGCACCCGCGCGAATTGCTCAACGTCGGCGACGAGATCGATGTGTACGTGCTGCGTCTGGACCAGGAAGGCCGCCGCATCGGGCTGTCGCTCAAGCGCCTGCAGCCGAACCCGTGGTCGCAGGTGGACGAGATGTACCACGTCGGCCAGATGGTGGACGGCGTGATCAGCCGCGTGACGCAGTTCGGCGCGTTCGTCAGCCTGGACCCGGGCATCGAAGCGCTGCTGCACGTGAGCCAGATCGCCGACCCGGCCCCGGAAAACCCGGCTGAGCTGCTGCGCGAAGGCCAGGCCATCACGGCGCGAATCATCAGCATCGAGCCGCACCGCCAGCGCCTGGGCCTGAGCATCCGCGACGTCGACAACGACCTGCTGGATACGGAAGACCTGCTCGAATCGGAAGATTCGCAGGACGGCGAAATTGAACCTAGCGAATCCGAGGCAGACACGGTACAATCTGAAGTGGTTGAACCGGTTGCCGAGGAAGAGCCAATTGCCGAGTAGTATCTGACAGCGACGCGAATCATGAACGGGCAGGTTCTAATTGGGCAACCTGCCCTTCTTTTTGAACGTTCGGGTTTGTCCAGGCTTACGGAAAGGTGGTGACACTGAATGGCACATGTTGAGCTTCAAAGCGGCGAGTCTCAGGAACAACTGCTCAAGCGCTTCCGCAAGCAGGTAGCGAAAGACGGCATCCTGAGCACCGTCCGCCGCAAGCGGTGGTATGTCTCCAAGAGCGAGCTGCGCCGCATCCAGAAGAAAAAAGCGATCCGCCGTGCGCGCCGCAAGCAGCGCAAAACCAGCTAAGACGCAACACGGATATGACCAGCGCCGGGGATCAGAGACGGCTCGCGCCCTCTCTCCCCCGCGCTGTTAGCTATCACTCGACAGCACAGAGACAGAAGCGAAAAACACTGATGGCAAAACGCGCCGAAGAAAAAATTGAGATGGAGGGCACCGTAGTCGAGGCCCTTCCCAATACTCAATTCATGGTAGAGCTGGAAAACGGCCACAAGGTGTTGGCCTATCTCTCCGGCAAAATGCGGAAGTACTACATTCGCATCTTGCTCGGCGACCGGGTCCGGGTCGAGCTGACGCCCTACGATCTCACTCGCGGGCGTATCACCTACCGCTATAAGAAGCGCAGCAGCTCGTCTCCCGAAGACGACGTATAAACTCCGGCAGTCTCGCCACGAAAACCAGTTACCTCTTCCCTCAACGAGGTTTTTTGTTGTTGGCCGAGTCTTCACCCGCATGGCAAATCGAGGCGCTGAAATTCGACCGGCGCCTGCACATCAGCCTGCCCGCCCACCTGCTGGATGACGATGGCGCGCGCCTGTGGTTTCGCACCCGGGCCGGCGACCAGATCAACCACATCACCCTGGGCCAGCAGTTCCCCATCACCCAGCCTTCGGACCTGGTCTTCTGGCGCGATCGCTGGTACAACGTCTATCTGAACTACGGCGACGATGGGCGCCTGTCACACTTCTACTGCAACGTGGGGCTGCCGCCGGAGGTGTCCGGCCAGACGCTCCGCTTCGTGGACCTGGACCTCGACGTGCGGATCGGCCTGGACGGGCAGTACAGGCTGCTCGATGCGGACGAGTTTGCCGAGCACACCACCCTGTTCGGCTATCCGCCGGAAGTTCAACAGGCCGCGCGCCGGGCCGTGGACGACATCCTGGCCCACTGGCGGGCGCGCCGCGCGCCGTTCGACGGTCGCCGCCCCGGTTAGTTCGCGTCCGGCTGGCCGCCCGGCACGTCCGCCGGGATGCCATGCAGGCCGCGATCGATTTCCCACGGATAAATGATATACGCGTCGGTGATCGCGCCGTAGAAATCCGGCTCGGCTTTGCCGAACAGCGACCGGTAGGGGTTGAAGTGGAACACGCAGGTGAACGCCGTGGCGCCCGCCGACTGGCAGCGGCTTTTGACCGCCGTGCTGGTGCGCCCGCTGCCCCACACGTCATCCACGATCAGGATGCGCTTGTCGGCCAGCAGGTCGTCTTCGGGGAACTGCAAGAACGAGGGCCAGACGAACAGGCTGGCTTTGTCGCCATGACCGACCGCGTGCGGAAAATCGACCGCCGCGATCAGCACGCTGCTGATCTCCAGCGCCTCGCTCAGCAGGCCGCCGGGGACGATGCCGCCCCGCGTGATCATCACCATCTCGTCGAAACGCCCCGCGTCGCGAAGCTGCGGCAGCAGCACGTCAACCAGTTTTTCGACGTCGGCCCAGGTCAGCCATTCCTGGCGTAATGGTTTGCGCGGTGATTCCATGCGGGGGCGCCCCTCTGTTATGCCTGGCATTGTAATGGATAGTAACCTGGAATTATGACCCCAGTTCGTGGTAAAGTCAAAGCAAATGCTTGCCACGAGCACCTGACCGCGTGATAATTGAAGGTAAGGTTAAGTTCCGGTTTGGCCGGCACCTGGGGGGCAAAGTGGGAAGGAGCGAGTATCGTGAAGAGTAAGGCCGAACGCAGCATTGAAGCCCTGACCTGGGCCGCGGTGATCATCTGGCTGGGGTTTGCCCTGGTCACACACCTGTTAGGCTACGTCTGGCTGATCGTGATGGTGCTCGGCATCATCCTGCTCAGCTCCGCCATCTACCAGCGCAGCCGCGGCTGGCATACCTCGCTGACCCTGTGGGTCGCCGGAATCTGGATGGCGGTCTTCAGCGTCATCGAGATCCTCGGCGCCTTCACCAGCGCGCTCAACGATGGCGAGGGCCTCCAGATCGATCTGTGGGTGTACATGGGCATCGCGCTGGTGTCGATGGGCGTGGCCGTCGTCCTGCGCCACATCAACTTCCCCACGATCAGCACCACGACCGGCCAGCGCCCCGAGCGGCCCGGCGCGCAGGGCGCGCCGTCCTACATTCCGCGCGCCGTGCAGGAGGATTACAGCGTCGGCTACGTGCCGCCCACCGGTCAGGAGGACTACAGCGCCGGCTACGCCGCCGGCGGCAGCGGCGGGAGCTGGCAGCCGGCCAACCAGGCCAGCGCCGGGTACGCCACCGGAAGCAGCGGGAGCTGGCCGTCCGCCGATCCGGCCAGCGCGGGTTACAGCGCGGGGTACAACGCCCAGGGCCAACCTGCCGCACAGGTCCCGCCCGCGCCGCCAGAACGGTACGACCCGGTCTGGAACAACCCGGCAGTGGCGCCGCCCGCACCCCGGCCCGGCCAGCCATCGCGGCGGACCGCTCGCCCGGTCGATGAACCGTCGGACCTGGAATCGCGCGTGGACGACATCATCCGGCGCAGCCGCGAGCGGCGCGACGTCGACAACCTGCCCTATTGAGCTGGTCGCCTCAGCCCCGCGACGGCGGGCGGCGAGCGGTCATCCGAACAAATTCCGCCCGGCGATGGCGGCCAGCATCGCGTATGCCGCCGCGGCGATCAGCCGCACGTTGCGCGCGCCGATCCGCTCGACCAGGGTTTGCATGCGGCTCTCGTCCAGGAAGAATTTCGATCCGCGCAGCGTCCCGATGCACCCCACAATCCCACCGATGAAGATGAACCAATCAAGCAGCGTGGCAAATTCCACAACCGGCTCCATTCACACGACCGGCGGCCTGGGGCCGCCGGTCCGCAGTTAACCGAATCTCACACACCCACAGACGGCTCAGCCGGCCTGCTCGATCAAGGAGAAGAATTCCTGCCACTCTTCGCGCGTGAAGTACAGCGAGCCCCAGTCGAGTTCGACCTCGATGCTCTGCTCATCCTCGTCGCCTTCCATCTCAGGCTCGCGGCCCGCCTCGAAAATCTGGTCGGTGAAGTCTTCCCACTCTTCACCAAAGAAATGGACCGTCACCGGGCCCAGCTCGACGTGATACGTGGTTTCGCCGTCGGGTTCCTCCGCCGACCAGACGACATAGTTCTCGGTTTCGGCTAGCGTCTCGACCGGAATCTCCGGCAGATCGTTGTCGTTCATCGGGCAGTGCGTCTCCTTGCTGCAACATTCAGGATCGGTTCACTCATTGTCCTCTTCATGGTCGAAAATGTCCAGAGCGCGTAACACCTCGGCCAGCGCTTGCAACGACGCGCCGCTGTGGGCCTGGTCGTCCAGGTCCGGCACGCGAAAACGCCGTTCGAGCAGGTTGTTCTCGAAGCCGGGCGTCTCGAAGACAGCCGCCAGGTGGCCCGCGATGTGCTGCCGCCGGCCCGCGTCCCACGCATACGCCGTCTTGGTCCAATACATCCGGTAGCCAGCCGTGATCCGCTCGTCGCTGAGCGGCTCCGGGGGCTGGCGCTCTGGTAGGGGATCGTCGTCCATCATGCGTCGCCAGAAATCCACGGGAGAGCCTCCTGAGTTGTGCGATCCGCGCCGGGCGGGCGGCGCGCAGCGAACCGGCGTGCTACAGCGCCCATTCCGAGACATCGGACCGCTGGTCGCCGGGCTCCGGCACGAGATCGCTGGGCGGCGGATCGGCCACTTCCACCGGCATGATCGGGAATCGCTTGCTCAGCCAGTACCGCATCACGCGGAAGATCAGGCTGGTCTGCTGGGCCGGCACGACGGGCAGCGCGGGGAACAACTCCTCGTCGAGCAGTTTCCCGCGCAGGTAGCGCCCAAACAGGCGGATGGTCGCCACCATGGGCGCCGCCAGGACCACCCCCAACACCCCGGCCAGGTTCGACCCGATCAAGATCGCCACCAGGACGACGAACGGGTGCAGGTTCAGGCTGTGGCCCAGAATGCGCGGCACCAGGAAGATCGCTTCCAGTTGTTGGATGCCGATATACGTCAGGGACACGATGACCGCGTACATCAGGCCGGCGTCCAGCCCGCTGATCGTCGAGCTGGACGTCGTGAGCGCGAACAGCACCGCCGGAATCTGGGCGAGCGTCGGTCCCAGGTTCGGGATGAACTCCAGAAACCCGGCGACGAGGCCCAGCACCAGCGGTTGGGGCAGCCCGAGGATCAGCGCCGCGAAGTACGTCGCCGTGCCGACAGCGATGCACAGCAGAAGCTGCCCACGCAGGTACGCATTCCAGATATTTCCCAGCTCGTGGATCATGCGCCGCACGTCGCCCTGGTAGCTGTCCGGGATGCCGCTGATCACGTAGTCGGAGAAAAGCGGCCCGTCGCGCATCAGGTAGAACAGCATGATCAGCGCAAAGACTGACGCCACCAGGATCGACACCGCGCCGCCCAGCACGCCGAGCGCGGGATCGGCCAGCGAGAGAATCGTGTCTTGCAGGCTGGCGGTGAGCCCGGCCCCTTCGGCGTCGTCCTGCCCGGTGCCCAGCATGCGGCTCAACTCTTCCCACGGGACCACCGTCGCGCCGCCGATCGTGATCGGCTTGTTGAGCAGGTTTTCCAGGTCCTGCTGGGTGCTCTCGACCAGATCGGGCAGATCGTCGGCGAGCTGGCGAAGCTGGACCAGCGTCGCGGGCACGACCAGCCCGATCAACAGGCCGAACACGCCCAGCACCAACAGCCAGGTCAGCACCACGCTCAACGTGCGGCGCACTTCGTAGGACCCGATGAACGACAGGCGGCGCTCGAAGAAGGTGACCACGGGCGCGAGCAGGTACGCCAGCAGCACCGCGATCGCGATCGCCGTCCAGGTGATAGCGCCGACCTGCCGGGCGACCAACAGGATCAGCCCCAATACGACCAGGGTCACGATCCGCTTGGTAGCCAGGCTCCAGGGTGGGCTGGTGACAGAGGGCACCTTGCTTGCCACGGTGGGTTTTCCTTCCTAACGATACGCGTGTGTGAGCCTTGATTCTGCTGTTGATTCTATTGTAACGTGGGGCGCAACGAACGGCGAACACGGCAGGCGATGCGCGCCATGTTCCCGCGCGAAAAATCGCGCGAAACGAACCATTGTCGAGCGACCTTTGTGCAGTTTGGCAAATTGCGACTTGGCTAATGCTCGTTAGCCTGATAAAATGAAACTGGGGTAGACAGTATGTCTGGTCAGAGTTCGGAATGACACAAAAAGCGGTTTCGATGCACTTTTGAAGTACGTCTGACCAATAGAGTATTTTTGTGTTAGCGACCCCAGCACTCCCCAGGTCGTCGCATAAACGATGATAGGATGCGCCTTTCGCACGACAAACCGGGCGCATAAACGAGTATGCTGGGCCAATTCGCCCCCAAGACCTCTGCACCCGCCATACGCCCCGTCGCGCATCTCCTTAGCCGTCCGCTGACTGCGCTAGGGGATTTTTGGTTGTTGAGAGCGGCTGCAGATGACAGCTTTTCTGATTGTAGACGTAGACGATTTGCTCCAGCGCCTGGAGAGCCGTGGGGTGGCTTTGGACATCCACACGGTCGCCGCGGCGTTGTTGAACAGCGCCTCCCTGGCTGCCGGGCTGGGCAGCCCGGAAGAGCTGGTCGCGGTGGCGGTGGCGGACTGGAACCGCTATCGCCGGCCCAGCGGCACCGCGGGCGTGAGCGTTCAGCAGGTGTTCGCCAGCGAAGGGTACGACCTCTTCAACGTGCCCGATCGCAAATTCGTGACGGACGCCCTGCTGATGCACTATTTCTCGTTCGACACCGAGTCGGTCGATGAGTTGATCATCGCCACCAGCCAACTCGACATTTCCACGCTCGTGCACCGCGTCCAGACGACCGACCGCGCGCGCGTGCGCATCTGGGGCGACGAACCGCCGCCCGACCTGGAAGGCGTGATCTTCCAGCCCCTGGAGTCGATCCTGGGCATCCCCAGCAAGACCGTCGCGCTGTACATCGACTTCGAGAACATTTCGATCAGCCTCAGCGAGCAGGGCTACATCCTGGACATCGACGTGCTGCTGGAAGGCATGCTGCACCAGGCCCAGAGTCACGGCCAGGTGATCCACATGGCGGCTTACGCGCCGTGGGGCCAGCGCGGCAGCCTGGCGCCCCTCACCGACCGGACCGGGCGCGAAGTCTCCGACGAGGTGCCCAGCCGGCTGGCGCGGTCCAATATCGACCCGGTCTTCAGCCTGCCCGGCAAAAACAGCGCCGACATGCGCATCGCCAAAGAGGTGCTCGACGACAGCGCGAAGACCGACAGCGCGGACGTGTTCATCATCGCCAGCGGTGACCGCGACTTCAATGAGGTCTTCAGCGCCGTGCGTGCGCGCAACAAACAGGTCATCGTGTGGGGCGTGCGGGGCAGCACCAGCCGCCTGGTCGAATCCAACCCCGCGCTGGCGGTCGAGTACGTCGAGGATTTCTGCAACCTCGAGCGCCATGCCGACGTCCTGGCCGCGGCGAGCATCAGCGCCGCGCCCCGCGTCGGCGCCGACATTACCGAGCCGGAGTTTCGCCCGTCACAGTGGTCGAGCGTGATCCTCCAACTCGACCAGATGCTCAATGAGGCCGACACCGACGACGTGGCCCTCGCTGCCCTGGTCGACCGGCTGATCGACGTGCGGGCCGTGCCCAACGCCGACCGCGCCGAGGACCTGATCACCCAGTCGGCGGGCCGCGGGCTGCTGCTGATCGATCCCGAAGCGGGCGAAGTGCGCCTCAACCACGCCAACCCGATCGTCGAAAAAACGCTGCTGATCCGAGACCGGATCGTGCATCGTGTCGCCAATACGCTGCACGTGCGCGGCTGGGAATACGTCAACTACGGCTTCCTGCTCAAGGGCATCGGCATGGACCACGGCCTGACCGGGCCGGGCCTCAACGCGAATGATACCTGGCGGTCCGAGTGGGTCGATACGCTGGTGCGCGAGGGCATCCTCACCCGCGAGCTGGTCCCGCACCGCCACAATCCGGAGGACCTCGTCCCGGTGATCAAGCTGGCCGAAACCGGGACCGCCAGCGCCGGGCAGCCGCTGCCGGGCGTCACGCGGGACGACGTCGACAAGATGATCCGCCGCGTGATCGTGAGCGTCGAGCAGTTCACCAGCTTCCGCGGTTTTGCGTGGTGCCCGTTGGGCAGCCTGCACCGCCGCCTGCGTCCCTTCGACCCCAGCACCACGTTCCAGCAGGCCGTCGAGGAACTGCTGGAAGAGGGCGCGGTCACGGTCGAGGAATACGAGAACCCGCAGAGCGACTACACGACCAAGGGCATCTCGCTGATCGAGGACGCGCCGATCATCCAGGAAGTGGTGGCCGAGCGCAACAACTTCGTCCGCGTGCTGCTGGAGCTGTACGAAAGCCGCCAGCCCATCAACGTCGAAACGCTGCAAGAGCACCTGGATCACATGAGCGGCGACGACCTGGACCTGTGGATCTCGATCATGCAGTCCGAGAACGTGCTCAAGTCCGTGCCCGGCCAGCCGGACGTCTTCAGCCTGTTCCGCACGCACCACACTGTTTCGCTGGTGGCGGGCGACACGCCCGAAAACTGAGCCGCCCCCGCCGGGCGCCTATCCCTTCCGTTTTGTATTAGCTCCCTTCTGACAATTCGCAGGTAACTTTGGGCTTCCATTTGCCCGCCGCGAGTGGTATAATCCTCACCGGCGTTTCGCCAATTGTTCGATTGACCGGTGGACCTACGTCCGGTCTGCCCGGTGACGATTAGGAACAAAGGACAAGGGACGCATGGGCATTACCAAGCAAGAAAAAGAAGAGATCATCCAGAACTTTGCCCGTCATGAAGGCGACACCGGCTCGCCCGAGGTGCAGATCGCGATCCTCACGACGCGCATCGGGCAGCTCACCGAGCACCTGAAAATTCACAAACATGACGAGCACAGCCGTCGCGGCCTGTTGAAGATGGTCGGCCTGCGCCGCCGTCACCTCAAATACCTGAGCCGCAAAGACCCGGCAGCCTACCGCGCGTTGATCCAACGCCTGGGGCTGCGCCGCTAATTCCGGAAGACGATGACAAACGCGTGGGTCGGACGATCCACGCGTTGACGACACCCTATGACGTATTTCGCTGTTTTACCGGCATGGGCCGCGCCGGACGCTCCGTCCCTCTGGGCGCGAGCGAAGCGGTCCGCCTAATGTCAATCAGCCCGGAGCGGCAGGAATTGGAACATGCGGTCAAGCAGGTGACGCGCCCCGACACATGTCGGTTTTGCGCGCCCCTTGACACCAGGTTCCAGTCCCTGACCTCCGGGCTTTGTTACTGATACGGAGGTTTCCATGGACAGTAACAACATGATGCCCGTCAGCCACCGCTTTACCGCCACCATTGGCGACAAAGAGGTCTCGATCGAAACGGGCAAACTGGCCGAGCAGGCCGGCGGCGCGGTTGTGGTCCGCATGGGCGACACGATGGTGTTCGCCACGGCCACGATGAGCGCCCTCCCCCGCGAGGGGATCGACTTCTTCCCGCTGAGCGTGGACTACGAAGAGAAGTTGTACGCCGCGGGACGCATCCCCGGCAGCTTCATGCGCCGCGAGGGGCGCCCGTCCGAGGCGAGCATCCTGATCGCCCGCGTGACCGACCGCCCGCTGCGCCCGCTGTTCCCCAAGGACATGCGCAACGAGGTGCAGGTCATCGTCACCCCGCTGAGCCACGACCAGGAGAACCACGCGGATATGCTGGCGATCCTGGCGGCGAGCGCCGCGCTGCACATCTCGGATGTGCCGTGGGGCGGCCCGATCGGCGCGGTGCGCGTGGGCATGATCGACGGCGAGTTCGTGCTCAACCCGACGATCCCCGAAATGGAAGACAGCCTGCTCGACCTGCGCATGGCCGGCACCGCCGACGCCATCATCATGGTCGAGGCCGGGGCCACCGAGGTCGACGAAGAGACGATGATCCGCGCGCTGCGGTTCGGCCACGAATCGATGCAAGACCTGATCGCGGTCCAGAACCAGATGCGCGAGCAGGCCGGCAAGCCCAAGCGCGAGTACGAGCCTGCCGCGGTGGATACCGAGCTGGCGAGCGAAGTCGAGGGCAAGATCAGCGCTGAGATCGCGCAGATCGTCGCCAACCGCCTGGAGCGCGACGACCGCAACGCGGCGCTGGACGACCTGCGCGAGCGCCTGCTGGCCGAGTACGAACAGGCCGACGCCGCCTCGCCCGAGGACGCCATCAGCCTCAAGCAGGTGCGCGAAGCCCTCAACGACACGCTGAAGAAGGAAGTGCGGCGCCGCATCCTGGAAGATGGCATCCGGCCCGACGGGCGCGACTACACGACGATCCGCCCGCTGGCCGCCGAAGTGGACGTGATCCCGCGCGTGCACGGGTCGGGCCTGTTCAAGCGCGGCCAGACGCAGGTGCTCAGCATCTGCACGCTGGGCACCCCGCGCGACAGCCAGCCGCTGGACGGGCTGTATCCCGAAGACACCAAGCGCTACATGCACCACTACAACTTCCCGCCCTACAGCACGGGCGAGACGTGGTTCCTGCGCGGGCCCAAGCGCCGCGAGATCGGGCACGGCGCGCTGGCCGAAACGGCCCTGCGCCCGATGATCCCGCCGGAAGACGAGTTCCCGTACACCATCCGCGTCGTCAGCGAGGTGATGTCGTCCAACGGCAGCACCAGCATGGCGAGCGTGTGTGGCAGCACCCTGGCGCTGATGGCGACCGGCGTGCCGCTGATCCGCCCGGTGGCGGGCATCGCCATGGGCCTGATCAAAGAGGACGACCGCCACGCCGTCCTGACCGACATCCAGGGCATGGAAGATCACCTCGGCGATATGGACTTCAAGGTCGCCGGGACCGAGAAGGGCATCACCGCCCTGCAGATGGACATCAAGATCACGGGCGTCAGCGACGAGATCATGCGCCAGGCGCTGGCCCAGGCCCGCGACGCGCGCCTGCAAATCCTCAACGTGATGCTCCAGGTGATCCCCGAACCGCGCACGGAACTGAGCCAGTACGCGCCGCGCATCGAGATCATCCACATCAACACCGAGAAGATCGGCGCGGTGATCGGCCCAGGCGGCAAGGTGATCCGCAGCATTCAGGACAAGACCAACACCAAGATCGACATCGCTGAGGATGGCACGATCTTCATCGCCAGCGCCGACGGCCCCAGCGCCGACCGCGCGCGCGACATGATCCAGGCCCTGGTCGAAGAGCCGGAGCTGGGTCGCATCTACACCGGGCGCGTGGTGCGCGTCGAGGCGTACGGCGCCTTCGTCGAGCTGCTGCCCGGCCAGGATGGCCTGGTCCCGCGCGACCAACTGGCCGATCACCCGGTCACGCGCACCGAGGACGAGGTCCAGGTCAACGACGAGATCATGGTCATGATCACGGACATCGACGCGGGCGGCAAGATCCGGCTCAGCCGGCAGGCCGTGCTCGAAGGTTGGACGCTCGAACAGGCGCGCGCCGCCGACTCGCGGATCGGCAGCGGCGGCGGAAGCCGCGGCGGGCGCGGTGGCGGGCGCGGTGGCGACCGTGGCCGTGGCGGCGATCGCGGGCGCAGTGGCGACCGTGGCCGTAGCGGCGATCGCGGGCGCAGCGGTGACCGTGGCCGTGGCGGCGACCGGGGCGGGCGCAACTAGCTCCCTGCCCGGCGCAACCTGACACATCCCGACAAGCAATCGGGCGCTCCCGTTCTGGCGAGCGCCCGATTTTTTTCTGCGATGGCCCGCCTGGCCGGGCCGCCGCGCACCGGTTAGTACACCGCCCACGACACCCAGGTCTGCGTGCCGATCATCACCAGCTCGCGGCCCTCGCCCCGGAAGCCCAGCGCCTTCACCGGCTCGGTCTGGTCGGCCAGCGTCGCCAGCAGCGCCCCGGTATCCGGCTCCCAGAGTTGCGCGCCGTTGGTGAACAGGTCCTCATCGAGCCGGGCATCCGCCGCGGCCAACACGGTGCCATCCGGGCTGTAGGCCACGAACAGCACCGGGTCGTCAGCCGGCCCGCCCAGGGTGCGCAGCTCCGTCGCGGTGGCGATGTCCCACAGCACCACCGTGCCATCTTCCGCGCCGCCGGCCAGCGTCCGCCCGTCCGGGCTGAAGGCCATGCTCGGCGTCCCGCGCTGCCCGTAGTCGCCCGGCAGCAGCGCCCGCTGGGTCTGCGTGGCGACTTCCCACAGGTAGATGCCCTTGCCGGGCACCGACACCGCCAGCAGGCTCCCATCCGGGCTGAAGGCGAGATCGGCGGCGGGCGCGTCCAGGTCGAACGTCACCTGCGCGCCGTTCGCCAGGTCCCACAGCCAGACCATGTCCTCGGCGCCGGCGGGGTCGCGCTCAGGCAGATCGCCGCTGCTCACCGCCAGCACGCGGCCATCCGGGCTGAACGCCATGCTGTTGGGCACGAATGGCACCTGCAGGCCGCTGGCCCGCGTGACCTCCGGCGGGATGTCCGCGGCCAGTTCCCACGCGAACAACATCTTGGGGCCGGGGCTTTGCGGGTCCTCCTCGATGGTGGCGAAGCGGGCCATCTCGCTCTCGTGGCGGGCCGCGACGACGTCCAGCACGTCGAAATCCGCGTTGCCGATCGCGGTCACGTCCGGCGTGATCGTGTCGCCGTAGTAGAACATCAGCCGCCCATCCGTCACGATCAGCGCGTCCACGCTCGGCGGCGGCAGCAGCGCGATCTGCTCGACCGTGTCGCGCAGGGCCCGCTCGGTGAACAGCCGGACCTGGGCCGCGTTCGCCGACGTGATCACCGCGCGCCGGTCGTCGCCGGGCGGCGGGGACGGTTCCGGCGTGGGCACCCCGCCGACCGGCTCCAGCCAGTACTCGATCTCGTCGCCCTCGACCACCCACCCGGTCACGGTCCCGGCGCGGCTCTCGTAGGTGATCTGCCACCACGTCCGGTTGGGGGCGCACTCCGGCCCGCCGATCACCTCGAACTGCGCGCCGGGCAGCAGCAGCCCGGCCACCTCGCTCTCGATGTCCGGCAGGTCGCGGATGTTGATCGAGCCGGTCGTCGTGGAACGCGCCACCGCGCCCACGGCCAACCACGCCGGCAGCGCGCCGGGGCAGACCACCGTGCCCACCGGCGGCGGCGCGGGCGGGGTCGGCCTGGGCGTCCCCTCGTCGCCAGGGCCAATCGTCGGGATCGGCGTGCCGGGCACGGTCGCCTCGCCGCCCGGCGAGCACAGGAATACCGTGCTCCCGTCGGCAGCGGCGCGGTAGTCGTAGGTCACGCCCTCGTAGGTCAGCAGGATCTGGTAACCGTTGGTGATCACCTGCGGGTAGCTCAGCCCGGGGCGGGGGCAGCCGAGCGACGTATCCGGGAAATTCTTCTGCTCCCACTGCCAGCTCGCAAGATCGTCGAGTGACAGGGTCGTACCGACGCGCTCGCTGAGGTCGGCCAGGGCGTCGAGAATCACGTCGGGTTCCTGAGCATAGGCGGCCATGGACATCCCCAAAACCATCAACGTGGCAAGTGCCATCATCACATATCGCTGTTTCATCATCACACCTCGCGCATTCATCTGTCCGGCGGCAGGTACGCCTGCACGTTAAACCGCGCTACGTGCTCCAGCGGCTGGTCCGGGTCCAGGTCCAATTCGCGCATGGCAGCGCGCACCGCGGCCAGCCCGCGCGCCAGATCGGCGTCCGGCAGGCGCCAGAAGCTCGACCACACGCGCCGCTCGATCTGGTCGATGAAGCCGCGCGGCGTGTGGCGTGTGACGTACCGGTGTACCAGCAGGTCCCCGGCTGGCCGCCAGCCCTCGTCTTCCAGAAACGTCCGGTAGCGCTCGCGCGGGACGCCCACGTTCCGCCGCGTGATCGCGCCGACTGCCGCATCCCAGGCATGCCACAGCGCGGACTCGCTCATCCCCCGGTCGCCCTCGTTCCAGCCGGACACCAGCCGCCCGCCGGGCCGCAGCGCGCGCGCCACTTCGCGGAGCGCGTCCGGCCAGTCCGGGACCAGGTGAAAGACGTGGACCGCCACCGCCGCATCGAACAGGCCGGTCGCCAGCGGGAGCCGCGTCACGTCGCCCTTGACGACGCGGACCGGCTCAGCGGTACGTTTGGCGCGCAGGCGTTCCAGCATGGGCCGCGCCAGGTCGATCCCGACGATGGCCCTCACGTGCCCCGCCAGCGGCAGGGCGATGCGCCCCGTCCCGACGCCGACTTCCAGCACGCGGCTGGACGGCGTCAGGTGGGCGGCCTGGGCGATCAGGGCGGCGATGTGGCGGTCTTCGCCCGGTGGAAAGCCGCGCGTCTCGTCATAGAAACCCGCGGCGCGATCGAACCGTATCGACTCCGGTGACATGCGCGTCTCGCTACATGCCCCCGGTCACGGCTGCCGGTCGAGGCTGAGCCGGCTGATGAAGTCGTTGATCGAGATCGTGGGCAGGCTGAGCGGCTTCAGGTGCCCCTGGGCGATCAACTCCATGCTGACGCGGGCCACCGTTTCGTTGTCCGGCGCTTCGATCACGTGCACGAAATCGTACTGGCCGAGCGTGGCGTACTGCCCCAGCACTTTCACGCCCAGGTTCTCGATGTCCATACTAATCTGGCGCAGGCACGACGGATTTTCGACCACGCATTCCACGCCGTGGGTGCTGAGCGTGCTCAACAGCAGGTAGACAGGCATAAACCGTTTCCTCTCTCGAATAAGGGAATAGAGTCAGTGTGACTTAAATCTCTCTGGGTTCGTCACTGGCATATAATTCTACAAAACCGCAGGCCGTACAGCGATAAGCCGCGATCACGATCTGGCGCCGGTCGCGCAGGCCGGTCAGGTACGCCCGCTCCGCGTATCCGGCAATCCAGCGGGTGGGCGCCGGCCCGCCATAGGCCGAATCCAGAATGAAACCGGGTTCCATCGTTCCCTGGCACTTGGGGCAGCGATCCGTCTGGTCCGTCATGATACTTCCTTCCTGGCTAGTCCATCGCGCCTTGCCACACGGCGTCGAGCACCATCAGCGCCGTGAGGTTGCGCATCGTGTAGCCGCTCTGCAGCCCGCCGGGCGTGAAGGTGGCCGTCGCGCCGGGAAGGGGGCCGCCGCTGGGGTGGTAGTTGTCCGGGGCAAGACCCTTGTTGGGCAGCCCTTGCAGCGCCAGCCAGTAATCCCACAGGGGCACGCCCGCGCCCGCCGCCACGTCGCGGATGATCGCGTTGAACGCGTGCACGCGCTCGCTGTCGGCGGGATCGGTCAGGTTATCGGGGATCGTGCTCAACACGGGGATCACGCCGAAATCCGTGCTGATCTGGACGATCGTCTCCAGGTTGTGGCGATAGGTGCCGTCGTCCACGCCCAGCGGGATGTCGTTGGTGCCGATCATGATCAGCGCCACGGCGGGCTTCGCGATGCGGTTCTCGCACACGAGCGGCGATTCGTACGGCTCGCAGATCTCCGGCGCGATGCTGCTGGCGGGGTTCAGCAGGTCGAGGCTGGTCCAGCCGCCGCGCGCCGCCAGGCTGGGCCGGGCGAACGAGGCGCGAAACGCGTTGTAGACTGGCTGGAGCGCGCCATACGCGCCCCACTCCACCGGCCCGACGCCCAGCGGCGTGAGGAAATCGTCGCTGGCCGTAATGCTGTCGCCGATCTGCGAGAAGGTCGCCCGGCTGTTGTCCTGGGCCCGCCCGTGCAGGTAGATCTCGCGGGCGCGCGGGCCGATCGCGGGCACCACGCCCGCCGGGATGTCCGGCGCGGTGACCGCCGCCGCCGGGTTCGCCGCTTCGACCGGGAGCGCGGTCGGGTCGCCGGAGACGCGGATCAGCGCCTTGTACAGCCAGCCGGTCTGGCCGCCCGCCGCCGCCTTGACCCACGCGCCATCCGCGGTGCGCGCCGTCAGTAGGACGCGCGTCCCCTCCGGCAGCGTCCGCAGCACGGAGAACCCGGTCCCCGGCCCGGCGCGGAAGTTCGCCGCGCGAATGGTGAGGCCGGTCATCGTGCCGTCGCCCGGCGGCGCCGCTGGGGACGATCCGCCGGTTCCGGCCCGGTCGATCTGCGGCAGGGCGGCCAGGTCCGCGCCCGGCGCGAAGCTGAGATAATCGGCCAGCGCCCACCCGCTGAGCGCGCCGTCCGGCCCGGTGACGAACACCCACAGGCCGCTGTCGTGCGGGTCGTCCTCGCGCCCGGTGACGCGCACCTCGGCGCCGCGCGGCACCTGCCCCACCGCCGCCGCGCCGAGATCGGGCGCCTCGCGGACGTTCAGCCGGTGCGGGATCACCGTCGCACGCAGCTCGGCCTGCCCACGCGCCGGACTCGTCGCGCCGGGCGCCAGCAGCGCCAGCGCCAATACGGTTGGCAGCACAGCCGGCAGCATCGTCGCCAACCAGTGAACCGGGCCCTGTCTGTCGCGCATAGACTTTCCCTCCGCGCTCCGGTATCCGCGCAGCCTGCGGATGCTAGTATGCCTTGGCGAAATAGGCCATCTCCTTCGCCTCCCCGCCGCAGATCACGCACGCGCCGGTTTCGCCGGGGTGAGGCTGCTCCAGCGGGAAGCAGCGGCTGACGGCCTGGGCGTCTTCCTTGACGCGCTGCTCGCAGTCTGCCGCGCCACAGAACCACGCCAGCCCCCACTCGTCGCCCTTGATCACGCGGATCAGGTCGTCGTAGCCGCCGGTGATCTCGTGCAGGTGGCTGTCGCGGAACTCGGTCGCCTGCTGCAGCAGGTTGGCCTGGATCGCGTCCAGCCGCTCGCGGATCGCTGCCACCAGCCCATCCTGCGAGACGAACTCCTTGCCTGCCTTGCCGGGGATGTCGCGCCGGGCCAGCGCCACGCTGTTCTTGGCGACGTCCTTCGGCCCCACTTCCATCCGCAGCGGCACGCCGCGCATCTCCCAGTCGTTGAACTTGAAGCCCGGCGACAGGTTCTCGCGGTCGTCGACGTGCACGCGCACGTCCGCCTCGCGCAAGGCTCCCGCCAGCCGCTCGACCGTCTCTACCACCGGGCCGCGCTCGTCGTCGCTGCGGAAGATCGGTACGACCACGACCTGAATCGGGGCCAGCCGGGGCGGCAGTCGCAGGCCCTGGTCGTCACCGTGCGTCATGATGATCGCGCCGACCATGCGCGTGCTGAGGCCCCAGGACGTGGTCCAGCAGTATTGCAGCTCGTTGCTCTCGTCGGTGAACTGGATCTCGAACGCCTTGGCGAAGTTCTGGCCCAGGTCGTGGCTGGTGCCCGCTTGCAGGGCTTTGCGGTCGCGCATCATCGCCTCGATGCTGAAGCTGGCATTTGCCCCGGCGAAGCGCTCCTGGTTGCTCTTGCGCCCCTGGATCACCGGGATGGCCGCGTCGTTGATCGCGAAATCGGCGTAGACGCCCAGCATCCGCATTGTTTCTTCGAGCGCGTCCTCGTGGGTGGCGTGGGCGGTGTGGCCTTCCTGCCACAGAAACTCCATCGTGCGCAGGAACAGCCGCGTGCGCAGCTCCCAGCGGACCACGTTGGCCCACTGGTTGATCAGCAGGGGCAGGTCGCGGTGCGACTGGATCCACTTCTGGAAAGCCCAGCCGATGATCGTCTCGGACGTGGGCCGGACGACGAGCGGCTCCTCGAGCTGCTTGCCGCCGCCGATGGTGACCACGGCCAGTTCCGGCGAAAAGCCCTCGACGTGCTCGGCCTCTTTCTTCAAAAAGCTCTCAGGGATGAACAGCGGGAAATAGGCGTTCCGGTGGCCGGTGGCCTTGAAGCGGCGGTCCAGGCCGCCCTTGACGCCTTCCCACAGCTCGTAGCCATACGGCTTGATGATCATGCAGCCGCGCACCGGCGAATAGTCGGCCAGGTCGGTCTTCTGCACGACATCGGTATACCACTTGGAGAAATCTTCGCTTTGCGGGGTAACGCCCTGCTGAGACACGTTATGCTGCTCCTTGCGTTCGTCGGGAATTGCGTGGCCCGTCACGGCTCAATGTCACTCGAAACGTTCAAGCTCGATTGTACCGCATTTGCCTCATTCGTCACGGGATCGCCCGAGCGCCCCCGGCCCACGAAAAACCGCTGGGCGAGGTGTCCAGCGGCGTTCGATCAGATCAGGATGCGGCGGGAGAATAGCGCCCCGACCCCCTCACTCCACCACCTTCAAAAACGCGGCCTTATACGCCCCCGCCAGGCGGTTCTCGTGGATCGCCACGATCAACAGGCCGAGCTGCATCTCGGACTGCTCGCGGAGGAACGCCTCGCGCGTGGGCGGGTCCCACTCGGCCCACAGAGCGCGAAAGCTGGGCCGGTCCACCAGCGGGCCCACCACGTCGTCCGTAACCTGCGCCTCGAGCATCTCCAGCGGGCCGCCTTGCAGCGCCCGTTTGACGTCCAGGTAGGCGGGCACGAACACGTCGTGCACCAGTTTGCCCAGGTCCGCCAGATCGTACCCGTGCCGGGTGAAATCCTCGCGGAAGCCCGGATCCTCCCACAACGCGTCGAGCACCGCGCTCGCCGCCCGGCAGTACACACACATACGCCCAAGTGCTCCCCTCGGTTAGCCCGATCGCCGGCGCCTCACGCGCGGTCGCCGTCGCCCTGACGCAGCGGCACGTCCGGCGGCGCGGACCACCACGCCTCCAGCGCGGGCACCACGTCCTCTGGCGCATCGACCAGCGTCAGACGGTCCAGCTCGCGCGGTTCGACTGCCGCATCGCTGGCGAACGTGGCGACCAGCCGCCGCCACATCGGCCCCACCAGCACGAAAGGCCGCGCCGTGATCTCGCCCACCTGCAGCAGGCTCCACACCAGCGCCATCTCGCTGAGCGTGCCCACCCCGCCGCGCACGGCGACGAACGCGTCCGGCTCTTCCACCAGGAAGTACAGCCGGTCGCGCAGCGTCTCGAACGTGACGATGTCCTGCACCCAGCGGTTGACGCGCAGCCCGCGATCGCGAAACAGCCCCACCTCCACGCCGACCACGCGCCCCCCGGCCTCGGCAGCGCCGCGGCTGGCGGCTTCCATCACGCCGCTGTACCCGCCCGAGAGCAGCACGTAGCCCGCCTCGGCCAGCGATTGGCCCAGGGCATAGGCGGTGTGCCAGTCGGTGCTGTCCGGCTTGATGCCCGCGCTCCCGTACACCGCGACGACGCGTTGTTTCGCCTTGTGTGAACCGTCTGTCATGTCGGCTTCATCCTGTTCGAATCCAGGGCCCGGCAAGCGCTCGCCGGGCCCACACGGTCCCATGGTGTTATTCTGCGTAGTCCTCCAGCCGGCAGTTCGCCAGCGGCGTGCCCGTCGCGCGCAGTTCCGCGATGCGGTCGCGCGCCGTCTCGACGGCTTCGGCGCTGTCGAGCACCGTCAGGCGCAGGCTGAAGCGCTGCTCCGCGCCCGGCTCCAACATCACCAGCCGGCCCGTTTCGCGGGCGGCGTTCTGGCCTTCGGGCAGGCAGTTGCCCGGCTCCACACCGCACACGTAAATCCCCTGGCGGACGTTCTTCCACTGGGTCAGGTACGGCAGCGACGCGGTATCCCACGCGAACAACAGGCCGAACCGCTTCTGTAACAGGGCCGCAGCCGACTGGCCCTCGGCGTTGGCCTTCACGTGATGGAAGTACACCTGCTCGGCATAGCGCGGGATGGCCGCGTCATACTCCGCCCAGCGGTGCGTGCCCTTGCGCGCCTCGGCGTCGCGCGGATACACGCCGTGATACGCCGAGTCGAACACCGTCTCGCCGCTGACGAGCGGATACCCCAGGTTGACGTGATACAGCACCATCAGCGGCGTGGTCGCGTCGCCCGCGTTGGTCACGGAATCGGTGATCTCGATCGTTGGCTCGCCGAGCGCCATCCGGTAGGTGCGGTCCAGGCGAAGTTGCTCGCCGAACAGGGCCGATTCGGCCACCGTGCCGGACAGTTCCATCAGGTACCCGTCATTCATCCAGACGCCGGTCGCCGTGATGCCCGTCGCGCGCAGGCGGGTATAGCGCCCGTGCAGATCGCGCACTTCGCCGGTGCGCGGGTCAGTTTCGGGGGGGCCGGCGTGGGTCAGGCCGCACGTCGTCAGCAGGCCGCCGTTGAACTGGCGCAGCCACGGCTGCCCGAAATCCGGCACGAAGGGCGATCCCTGGGCCACCCAGGTGAGCGGGATCCCGTTGTAGTGCGCCGTCCAGATGTCCAGCCCGCGATCGGGCAGGATGGTGAACGACAGCCCGCTGCTGTTGTAGGCTTCGATGAGGCGCATGCCGTTGTCCAACCGCGACTGCCGGAAATCGATGAACTGGCGCATGTCGAGGCTGTGCCGTTCGATCTGCTCGCGTGCCAACCAATCAAACTGTATCATGGGTCACCTCGCAAAAAATGAAAGATTCACCTGTTCAAACGTCCGTCGTTTGCGCGTCCGGGGCGTGCCGGTCCCATTCCCGGTCATAATTCGCCGCCAACTTGTCCAGGATCGCCCGCTCCAGATCGATCCCGGTGACGCTGGCGAGCTGCAACAGATAGAGCGCCACGTCGGCCAGCTCGCCCGCCAGCGCGTCCGCGTCGGTGACGTCTCCATCCCACTGGAAATGTTCCAGAATTTCGGCGGCTTCAATGGCGATCGAGATCGCCAGGTTGCGCGGCACCTGGGGGCGGGGCGTGCCGGAGTCGTACCAGCCTTTGGCCCGCACGAAGTCGTGCATGTGCTGTGTCAGTTCGGTGATGTCCATCGTTCCGGTGCGCTTTCATGTGGCGGCGGCCAACAGTCTCTATTATAGCCACAAGCCGCCGGCGGGGAACAATTGGATGCGTGCGGAAGCGCAGCCGGGATCAGTACGCGTTCTCGTCGCGGCGCGTGATCGTGCGGAAGATCGTCCGGATCACGATCTTGATGTCCAGCCACAGCGACCAGTTCTCGACGTACCACAGGTCGTACTTGGTTCGCTCCAGGATGGACGTGTCGCCGCGCAGCCCGTTGACCTGGGCCCAGCCGGTCATGCCGGCTTTTTCGCGGTGGCGTTCCATGTAGCGCGGGATGTACTCGCGGAAGCGCTGCACGTAATACGGCTGTTCGGGGCGCGGCCCGACGAGGCTCATCTGCCCGTAGAAGACGTTGATCAGGTTGGGGATTTCGTCCCAGTTGGTCTTGCGCATAAAGGCACCCAGGCGCGTCACGCGCGGATCGCCCGGCTTCGTCCAGCCGGGGCCGTCGCGCTCGGCATCCTGGCGCATGGTGCGGAACTTGATCATCGGGAAAGGGCGCCCGTCCAGGCCCATGCGATCCTGGCAGAAGAAGACCGGCCCCGGCGACTCGAGCTTGATGGCGATGGCGGTCATCACCAGCGCCGGGCTGAGGATGATCAGCCCGACGAACGAGCCGACGATGTCCATCGCCCGCTTCAGGCTCAGCTTCCAGCCGCGCAGCGCCACGTCGCGCACGGACAGCAGCGGCAGCCCGTTGAGATCGTCGACCGTGATGCCGCCTGACATGTACGCGAAAATGTCCGGGTAGACCTTGATGTTGACCCTGCCGCGCTGGCATTTGCTGACCAGTTGGACCAGCTCGCGGTGCGACGCTTCCGGCAGGGCGATGATCACTTCGTCCACGTCGTAGGCGTCGATCAGCTCCGGCAGCTCGCCGGTGGTGCCGATGATCGGCACCTCGCCCACCTTTTGCCCCGGCGCGCCGTTGACCACGCCGACGATGGTGTAGCCTAACTGCGACGACCAGCGAATTTTTTCGGCAATCGTGCGCGCCACCTCGCCGGACCCTATGATCAGCACGTTGTCGCGCCCGATGCCCGCCTCGCGCAGGCGAACCGTCGTGAAGCGCAGAGACATGCGCCCCACCACGACCAGCACGATGCTCAGCAGCCACGCGTAGATCACCACGCCGCGCGGATAGTCCAGCTCCAGCGCGCTGTTCTTGAAGGCCAGCGTTTCGAACGCCACGGCGAGGAAGGTGCCGATCGAGACGTTCTGCGCGACGGCGTACGCCTCGTCGATGCGGCTGACGGCGCGGCGCTGGTGGTACATCCGCGCGAAGTAAAACACGACGAGCACGCTCAGCACGTGCACGACCATCATGGGGACGTAGTTGGAGAACGAGGGCGGGTTCACCGGGACGGCGGGCAGCGGCAGCCGGGCGCGGAGCACGTACCCGAGCAGGAAGGCCAGCGCCAGCATCAGCCCGTCGATCACGAACAGGGCCGAGTGCAGCACCGTGCGCACGTGGCGGTCGCGCGTGGCGTTCACCCGTTGGCGGCGGGCTTCAGCAGTTCGCGCCACAGCGGGCGTCCCCCCCTCAGCGCCAACCCCGTCAGGACCAGACTGTGCAGCCACCATGGCGTTGTCACCCGGTAGTGTTTCCGGTAGAAGATCAGCATGGCCCGGTAGAACTCGCCCTGAGCCCGGCGCGACTGCCGGCTGGCCGCCCGCTTGACGTGGGTGACCGTCACGCTGGGATGGTACATGATCTTCCATCCGGCCTGCTTGATTCGATACGCCCAATCCAAATCCTCTCCATACATCCAGAACGTTTCATCGAACAGCCCCACGCGCTCGATTGCTGCGCGCCGGACCAGCATAAACGCTCCCACCACCGAGTCCACCTCGGTTTCGACATCGGGATCGAGAAACGTCATGTTATAACGCCCAAAGCGGCGGCTGTGCGGGAACAACTTCGACAGCCCCACCATGCGGTAAAAGCTCACCTCGGGCGTTGGGAAGCTGCGGCGGCAGGCCAGGTCCAGGCTGCCATCGGGCAGCACCAGCTTGGGGCCAACCACCCCGATCGACTCGTCGGCATCCACGTAAGCCAGCATCGCGCGCAGCGCATCCGGCGGCAGCACCGTGTCCGGATTTAGCACCAGCGCGTAGCGCGGCGCGTCCGCCTCGCCCTGCCCGAACCCCAACCGGCGCAGCCCCGCGTTGTTGGCGGCGCTGAACCCGTCGTTCGTCGAGCTGGCGATCACCGTCACGTCCGGGAACTCGGCGCGGACCATCTCGGCGCTGCCATCGGTCGAGGCGTTGTCGACCACGACCACGCGATAGGCAAAGTCGCCCTCGGACGCCGCGATCGATGCCAGGCAGTCCCGCAGCAGGTCGCGCGTGTTCCAGTTGACGATGACGATGCCGAGATCGAGCATGGATACTCTCTTCGTTCGTGCGCGATACCGATTCTAGCCGACCCCCCGGCGCGTATCAAGGGAGAATCTCGCGCACCAGTTTCCCTAGCATAGCACAGGCGCGCCGCCGCGGGCCAGATGATTGTCACACGTCTCCCTGACGCCTGCCTAACGCTGACGGTCCTTCGCGCAGCCGCGCAACCATCTGCTCGACGATCGCGTCCGGCCAGGGCTTGTAGCGTTCCGCGCCGAACGCGTCCGGCGTAATGTACTCGATCCACCACGTAACGCCCGCTTCGGCATAAGGCGCGATATGCTCCGCCGCTTTGCGCGGCGCAAGAGCGGCCAGGCTGTCCAGGTGCACGGCATCGAACGGCGCGTCGCTCGCCCGCGTCTCGCGGACCAGCGCCAGGATCGCGCGCCAGTCGTCCGGCGACAGCCGCCCTTCTTTCGCCTCCGGGCAGGCGCCGTCCCAGCGCGCCGCCCGCCGGATGGGCGGCTTATTGGGCCAGTTGCCCGCCACCCAGATCGGGATGCGCGGCGTCTGCACCGGGCGCGGCAGGAAGGTCACCGGCGGCTCCAGCCGGTAATGCGTGCCCGCGAACGCGAACGGCTCCCCGCGCCACAGCCCATCGAGAATCGCCAGCCCCTCGTCGAGCTTCTGGGCGCGCACGCGGGCGTCGGGGTCCTCGCCGAACGCGGCGAACTCCCATTCCGGCGGGCTGCCCAGGCCCACGCCCAGGATCAGCCGCCCGCCGGAGAGCCGGTCGAGCGTGACCGTCTCGCGGGCGAGCTTCCACGGGTGGCGGCGCGCCACGGGCGTGATCAGCGTGCCGAGGCGAATCCGGCGCGTCGCCATCGCGGCGGCGGCCAGCGCCACCCACGCATCCGCGATCGGCGTCCCGGTGTTGCGCGAGATCATGTGATCCCACAGGAAGAACCCGTCCCACCCGGCATCTTCCGCGTCGCGCGCCAGCCGGGCCAGCAGCGCCGGCTCGGCGAACTGCGCGAACGGCGGCAGGCTCAAACCATAGCGCATCGCGTCCCTCCTTAGCGTAGCACCCGGCGCACCGCCGGGAAGGCGTTCTTCCAGGCATCCACCAGCCGCGCGTGGGCGCTGTTCGCCGGCGGATCGACCATGCGCGTCCGGCGGTAGAGGTCCTGCTCGGCGCGCTCGACGACGATCGTAATCCCGTCGTGGGCGCCTTCGGGTATGGCGTCTTCGGCCCACGCCGCGCTCACCGAGCGCAGCGCGAACAGGAACATCGCCAGCGTCTGGGCCGGGACGGGCTGCGGCGCGCCGCGTCCGAGTGGCGCGTCGAGCGGGCAGCCGTCGCAGGCGATCAGCGCGGCGTCGCGGTCACGCTCGACGAGCACGAACCGGTCGAGCGCCGGTCGTTGTGGCGACAGCAGCGTGAGGATATGCACCCGCGAGGCGCCCGTCTCGGCCCGGTAGAGCTGCACCTCGACGGCGCGGCGGTCGGTCATGGTCGCACCTCCACACTTCCCGGCTAGACGATCCCCGTGTCGCGCAGCTTGAGATCGGCGGTGGGCAGCGTCAGCAGCGGCTCGCCGCGCAGCGCCGCCCGCAGCGCCTGCCGGTCGTCCCAGGGATACTCCGTCGTGCCGAAACACATGCTCTGCTCGTGGCCCTTACCGCACGCGATCACCAGGTCGCCGCGCCGCGCCAGCGAGCACGCAAAGGCCAGCGCCCGCCCCCGGTCCATCACCCGCCAGAAGGTTTCGCCCTCCACCCCGCCGCGGCGAATGCACCCCTGGGCCATCTCGTTGAGGATGCTCGCCAGCGACTCGGTGCGCGGGTCCTCGGCGGTGAGCACGGACACGTCGGCCAGCTCCGCGCCGATCTCGGCCATCAACCGGCGCTTTTCGCGATCGCGCAGCCCGGCGCTGCCGAAGACCGCGATCACGCGGCGGTCGGCGGGGATCATCGCCCGCGCCGCTTCGAGCGCCCGCTTGAGCGCGTTGGGCGTGTGCGCAAAATCGACGATCGCCAGAAAGTCCTGCCCCTCGTCGATGCGCTCCATGCGCCCCGGAATCAGCGGCACGGCGCGCAGCCCGCCGGCCACCGCCGCCCGCAGCCGCTCGACGTCGTCGCCGAGCAGGGCGCTGCTGGCCGTCACCGCCGCCAGCAGGTTCGCCACGTTGAACGGCCCCACCAGCCGCGTTTCGACCCGCTGGCGCGCATTCCCCGGCCCGACGACCGTGCAGCGCGTCGCGTCCGGCCCGTAATCGATCCCCTCGGCGCGCACGTCGACCGGCCCCACCGGGTCGAGCGCGTAGGTCAGCACGCGGTCCACCCCGGCGGCCATCTGGCGGAAGAGATCGGCGCTGGGATCGCCCGCGTTGATCACGGCGATCTTGGGCACGCCCGGCTTGCGGTAGCTCGTCGCCGCCATCTCGAACAGCCGCGCCTTGTCGCGCCGGTACTGCTCCCACGTGCCGTGAAAGTCGAGGTGCTCGTGCGTGACGTTGGTCAGCACGGCCACGTCGACATCCACGCCATCCACGCGGCCCTGGGCCAGCCCGTGCGAGGTCGCCTCCAGCACGGCGTGAGTCAGCCCGGCCTCGACCATCTTCGCCAGGTACATCTGCACCTCGTGGGCGGGCGGGGTGGTGACGTGCAGGCCGGTTTCGAGCGCCTGGTCGCCGATGACGGCGTTCACCGTCGAGATCAGCCCGGCGCGCATGCCCGCCGCCACCAGGATGCTGTGAATCAGCGTGCAGGCGGTGGTCTTGCCGTCGGTGCCGGTCACGCCGACGATCACCAGCCTGCGCGCCGGGTAGCCGTAATAAGCCGCCGCCAGCGGGCCCAGCGCCCGCGCTCCCGCCTCGACCTGGGCATACGGCACCGGGCAGGCCACGTCACCGGGCGGGCGCTCGCCGACCACCGCCGCCGCGCCGCGCGCCACCGCCTCGGCGATCAGGTCGTGGCCATCGACGTTCGCGCCGCGCCGCGCCAGGAACACCCCGCCCGGCTCGACCGCCTGCGCGCTTTCGCTGACCGGCGCCATGATGATCGCGTCCGTGTCCGGCGGCGTCACCAGGTTGGGCAGCGCCGCCAGCAAATCGCTGAACTTCATCCTGTCCCCTTCACGTGTCGCGTGTTTCTCCGGTAGCACACATTGTAGCGCCGATAGCCAGCCAGACCAAAGCCCCGCGGGACACAGGCGGTAATTTGACAGATAGCCTATAATATAGATACGAGTTAATTATATGAGAGGACGAAAATGACCCCATCACAGCGGGAGTCACTCAAGGACGACATCGTGAACATCGTCAAGCGCAACGGAATAGCCCTGCGCCGCCAGAAAGTCGCCGAGTACGTCGCCATGCCCGATGGCGCGGACCTGGGTGAGCTACTAGACGAACTTGTTGCCGAGGGACGTTTGACCAAGAGCTACACGCTGCTGGTCAATGGCGAGCGCGGCTCGCTCTACAACGTCACGCCCACCCGGTAACACACCATCCTGCCCACCAGGATCGCTGGAACCAACTAAACGACGCTCACCGCCCCATGGCGGCGCAGGTTCATTCGCGCGCCCTAGCCGGACGCGCCGTTCAACTGCGCCATGTCGCTGGGGCTGAGCGCGACGTCGAGCGCGCCCAGGTTCTCGGCCATCTGCTGCGGCGTGCTCGCCGCGAAGACCGGGATCACCACCGGATCGCTGTGCAGCATCCACGCCAGCACGATCTGGTTGGGCGTCGCGCCGTGCGCCGCGGCCACCGCGCGCAGTGCCGCCAGCCGGGCATCCGTGTCCGGCCCGGCGTATTCCGCCGGCACGGGACGGTCGGCGCGCGTGTAGGCGCCGCCCAGCAGCGGCGAATAGGCCAGCAGGGTGATCTCCGCGCTGCGCACCCGGCAGAAATCGAGCAGGTCGTCGTTGGCGGCGAGCTGCGGATCGAAGTCCGCGCCGGGCTTGGGCCGCAGGTAGGTATGGCGCTGCTGCACGCCGCAGAACACCGGGTAACCTCCCGCCGCGCTGACCGCCCGCGCTTCTTCGAGCCGCCACGCGGTGTAGTTGCTGGCGCCCACATAGCGCACTTTGCCCGCCTGCACCAGCCGGTCGAACGCCGCCAGCGTTTCGTCCAGCGGAGTTGCGCGGTCGTCGACGTGCGCGTAATACAGGTCGATGGTCTCCACGCCCAGCCGCCGCAGGCTCTTGTCGCACTCGGCCTCGATGCGCCCGGCAGACAGCCCGCGATCGACGCCGGTGTACTCGAACCCGACTTTGCTGGCGATGAACAGATCGGCGCGGTTGCCGCGCTGTTTCATCCAGCGGCCCAACAGGGTTTCGCTCTCGCCGCCCTGGCCGCCCTCCGCCCAGTGGGCGTAGATGTTCGCCGTGTCGATGAACGTGCCGCCCGCCGCCACGTACTGGTCGAGCAGCGCCAGCGAGGTCGCCTCGCCGGTGCGGGTGCCGAAATACATCGCGCCCAGGCACAGCGCGCTGACCTCCACGCCGGTATGGCCTAACGGAATGGTTCGCATGATTGCCTCCTCAAAGCAATAAGCAATGAAAACGCCAGAGACTACGCATCCCTGGCGCCTGAATCGTTCTTACCGCATACGCCGGTCGTTAGCGGAGTTGAGCCGACAGCGCCGTCATATCACCCCGCACGCTGCCGTCCACAACCTTGTCACCCGAGCGCAGGATCAAACCGCCCAGAATCGACGGATCGACCTTGTACTCGACCTGCTCCGCCCCGGTCACCTTGACGATCTCGGCCTGCTCCGCCTCGGTGAGCGGCAGCGCGCTCACCACCTGGACGTGTTTGCCCAGGCCCTTGGCTTCGGCGGGGATCTCGGAGAAGAACGAGTTGATGATCGACCGCTGGCGCTTCTCGTCCAGCCCGCCGCCGACCACGCGCTCCGCCGCCGCCATCGCCAGCGCCACGATCTGATCGCGCGTGTCGGACAGGATGCGGTTGCGTTCTTCCTCGGCCTGAATGCGCGCCTGAGACCGGATCTCCTCGGACTCGCGCTGGGCCTCGCGAATGATCTGCTTGACCTGTTCCTCGCCCCGCTGCCGCGCCTCTTCCAGCACTTTCTGGCCGTCGGCACGGGCCTGGGCGAGCACCTTATCGCGTTCGCGCTCCGCGTTCTGGCGCGCCTCTTCGGCGGCCTGCGCATCTTCCAGCCCCTTGGCGATACGTTCCTGGCGCTCGTCGAGCATATCCAGCACGCGCGGCCAGACGAACTTCGCCAGCAGGAAGAAGATGATCCCGAAGTTGATGAGCTGTGCGATGAAAAAGCCTAGATTGATGCCTAATGCGTCCACCCTTGTGCCTCCCGATCCGCGACTACAGCACGAACAGGATGATCAGGGACACCACCAGAGCGTAGATCGCGACGGCTTCTGCGAACGCAATGCCCAAGATCATGTTCGTGGTGATCTGGCCGGAGGCTTCGGGGTTGCGCCCGATCGCGTTCAAAGCGCCTTGAACCAGCAGACCGATGCCGATGCCCGGCCCGATCACACCGATCATCGCCAGGCCGGCGCCCAGAGCCTTCGCTGCATCTACCAGATTGCCCGTAATTTCCATGAAATCCTCCTGAGTTTGTCAGTGTGTGTAATGCGTCTAATGCGCGTCGTCGTGACCGTGCGGCTGCATCGCCATCGAGCTGAAGACCAGCAGCAGCATGGCAAACACAAATGCCTGGATCAAGCCGACGAACAATTCCAAAACGTAAACCGCCGCCGGAACCATCATCGCCAGCAGGAACGACATGACGAACAACAGCACGCCGCCCGCGAACAGGTTGCCGAAAAGACGGAAGCCGAAACTGAGAATTTTCGCCAGCTCGAGGATGATCTCCAACAGCCCGACGGCGAAATCCATGATCCCCATAGGCCGCTTGCCGACGTTCGCCAGCGCCGGGGTGTTCACGAACTTGGCGAAATAGCCGATCCCCAGCGCCTTCACGCCGAAGTACTGGATCGCCAGGAAGGCCAGCAGGCCCAACCCCAGGGTCAGGTTGAGGTCGGTGGCCGCGCCGCGCACGAACGGCGTCACGGCGTAGATGTCGTCGCGAGCGCCTTCGGCCTCAGCCGTGGCTGCCTCGCCTTCGCCCGCGCCTTCAGCGACAGCCTCCTCGCCGTGATCGCCCTCCTCGGCGTGAGCCTCACCGTGCGACGCCGCGTAGCAGGCTTCGTAGTCGGCCTCGGTGGCGCGCGTGCCGGTATCCAGCGGTGAATCGACGTCGAGGATGATGCCGTTCTTCGGATAGCCGTTGATGCCGTCGTGGGCGCAGTGCATCAGGCCCACGCTCTCGGCGCCGGGCACCAGCTTGACCCAGTTGGCGATCAGCAGAAACAGGAAGATCGTCGCCATCAGCGGGAAGATCGCGCGCGCGTTGTGGCCTGCCGTCGACTTGGCGAGGTTGTACAGCGCCTCGGTCAGCATCTCGAACAGGCTCTGCAGCCGCCCCGGAATCTTCTTCATGTTCCGCGTCGCGCCAAAGGCAAAGAGCAGCACCAGCACGTCGGCCACCAGGGTCCCGATGATTGTGTTGGTGACGGTCAGGCCCTCGACGCCCAGGAAATCCTCCCAAACGACTTCGCCGGGCACCATAATCACCGGCAGCGCTACCGCGATCCCCTGGCCGGGCATGAGCACGAAGGGCACCCAGTAACAAAAGATAGCGCTGAAGACGATGATGCCGATTAGTATGAGCACTCCCTTCAAGAGCCATTCTCCTTCGTATGGACAGACTTACCGGTGGAAGAGGGGGTGGCGCGCGAGGTGTCCGCCGCCGACAGCTTCATCGCCGCCACCGAAGACAGCATCAGCCGGATCATCGCCAGCAGGCTGACCGGGATGCTGATGACAATAAGTACGATGGTAAAAATAGGGTGCGTATCCAGCCGGGCGTCGAGGAACAGCCCGGCAAACAGGGCCAGGAAGATCAGGATCACGCTGAGACAGCCCGCCTGGCTTGCCATGCTCGCCAGGGCCAGGTTGCGCACATAGTCAGGGGTCACCTTCCGGTCCATGCTCAGCGTCCTGCGGATCGTCCAGTACAGGCCGGCGGGGATGCTCAGGAACAACAGCCCCACGCTAAATATCGGATGCAAATTTGTGACTTGAAAATCTAGCAGCAGGCCGGCGCCTGTCGCCAGCGCTATGAAGGCCAGTCCCGCACAGCCGGCTTCTCCAACCACGGCATTCACGGCAGTGTATCGCGCACTATACGACGCTTTTCTGGCGTGCATGATGGTCAATCCCGCTGCGCGCTCGTTGAGGAGGATTCAACCACGACGTCGTGACCAGAGCCCCCTGTGCCTTAAAGCACAAGCGTAGCAAAGTCCCCTGTAATTGTCAAAAAAACGAATCAAAAATGACAGAATTTACGGGTTTCTAACGCAGATTCGACATATCGATGCTAACCAAATCGCGCAGAACGGCATCTAAAGAGAGATAGGAAAGGAGCAAATTCACCATGCCACGCTTCGACACACCTTTGCACACCAACGATCAAAGCATCGATCGCGTTTTGAACACGGGCCTGCCGGTCGTGCTGGTCATCTGGCGCGACAGCCTGGACGGATCGCTCGACGAAACCCTGCGCCAGATCGCGCAGAACGACGCCGGGCGGCTGCTGGTCGCCAGGGTGGACGCAAGCGCCAACCCGCAGACCGCCGCGCGGGTCGCCGGGCCGCTGCCGGCGCTCATCACCTACCGCGACGGGCAGGAGGTGGCGCGGGCCGAGGGCGTCACGTCCGCGACCGCCCGCGAGCACGTCGATTTCCTGCTGGGACGCGGCCCGCAGCCCCAGGCACGCCCGGCAGCCGCTCGGGCCGCCCAGGGCGCGCCGTCCAAACCGGTGGCGGTCAGCGACGCGTCGTTCCAGCGCGACGTGCTGGAGAGTGACCTGCCGGTGCTGGTCGATCTGTGGGCGCCGTGGTGCGGCCCGTGCCACATGATCGCGCCCGTGGTGGAAAAACTGGCGGGGGAATACGCCGGGCGGCTGAAGGTCGCCAAGCTGAACGTGGACGAGAACCCGGCCACGGCCAACGCCTACCACGTGCAGGGCATCCCCACCCTGTTGATCTTCCGTGGCGGGCGCGTGGTGGACCGCATCGTGGGGGCCGCGCCGGAGCCGCTGCTGCGGGGCAAGGTCGACGCCGCGCTGCGGAGCGCGTGAGGGCAGCGTTAGGGGCGCACCGGGCGATGCGCCCCACTATTGGAACCGGGCGGTTACTGGCTCCGCCCCTGCTCGGCCAGGTGGCGCTGGTAGGCTTTCCAGCCAGGGCATATCTTGGTATGCCAGCGCCACAATCGTGACATGAACGACTTCGGGTTTTCCTCGGCGCGGCGGCGCATCGCGCACGTCTCGCAGGGGAAGGTTTTCTCTTCGGCCATGCTGAACCTCTCCTCACTCACGCGTCTGAAGGAATATACGCACAGCGCGCCCGCCGCGTTGCGAGCGCCCGGCACCCAGACACAAAACAGGGGCAGCTATCACGCGACAGCCGCCCCTGGGCAATTCCGCGAGACGCCGCGTTACAGCAGCACGTACAGCGCGTGAGCCGCGTCGGTCGCCCAGTCGAGCAGCGGCGTGACCAGGATCGTGCCGAACAGCAGCACGCCCGCCACCGAGATTCCCAGCGCCCACGAGTACGGCGTGCCGACCGGGATCGGCTTGTCTTCGTCCGCGCTGCGCTCCATGTACATCACCTTGACCACGACCAGGTAGTAGTACAGGCCGATGATCACGTTCACGATGCCGACCAGCGCCAGCCAGACGAGATTCGCGTTGACCGCCGCGCGGAACAGCAGGAACTTGCCGATGAAGCCCGCCGCCGGGGGGATGCCCGCCAGGCTGAGCAGCGCGATCGTCATCGCCAGGGCCAGCCACGGGTTACGGCGGCTCAGCCCGGCCAGGTCGCTGATCTGCTCGCTGCCGGTCGCGTTGGCGAACAGGATGACCACGCCGAACGCCAGGATATTCGTCAGGACGTACATGAACATGTAGAACGCCACCGCCGCCGCGCCGTCGCCGCTGCGGTCGGTCGAGATCGCCGCCACGCCGATCAGGATGTACCCGGCGTGCGCGATGGTCGAATAGGCCAGCAGGCGCTTGATGTTGCTCTGGACCAGCGCCAGCACGTTGCCGAGCGACATCGACACCACCGACAGCACCGCCGCGAGCTGCACCCAGAACGCGCTGTAATCCTTGACGCCTTCCAGCGCGCCGAGCAGTTCCGGCGGCGGGAACACCGCCAGCAGGAAGCGCAGCAGCAAACCGACCGCCGCCGCCTTGCTGGCCGAGCTCAGCAGGGCCGTGATGGGCGTCGGCGCACCTTCGTACACGTCCGGCGTCCAGAAGTGGAACGGCACAGCGCTGATCTTGAACCCGAAGCCGACCGCCACCAGCCCCAGCGCGATCACCACCGGCGGATCGGGCAAGCCGTTGGTCGCCAGGGTTCTGCCCAGCTCGTAGATATTCGTCTGGCCGGTCAGGCCGTACACCAGTGACAGCCCGTACAGCGTGAAGGCCGACGTAAACGCGCCGAACAGGAAATATTTGAGGCCCGCTTCGGTGCTGCGATCGTCGTCGCGCAGGTACCCCGCCAGCAGGTAGAGCGTGATCGAGGTCGTCTCCAGCGCCAGGAAGATCATGATCAGGTCGGCGGCGGCGCTCATCAGGCTGGCGCCAATCACCGCCACGATCAGCACGGCGTAGAAGTCGCCGCGCGCCCGCAGCTTGAGCACGCCCATCGCCAGGAGGCAGCTCAACGCGCCCGCCAGGATGACCATCACGCGGAAGATCTGGGCCATGTCGTCGTGCCGGACCATGCCGCCCAGCAAAAGCTGCTCTTGCAGCCCGCCCGCCGGTGGCACGCCGATCAGCCAGACCACGCCCGCGATACTCATCAGCCCGAACCCGGCCAGGTAGCCAAGCTGGACGCGCCGTTCTTCCGGCCAGATCACGTCGTAGACCAGCACCGCCACGGCCAGGATCGTCATGAGTATTTCAGGCAGGATTGCGATTACACTCGCCTGGGTATCAGTCGAGAAGTTCAACTTAACCTCCCAGCATCGACACGATAGGCTTGACGCCCGATTCGACCATCGGCGCCATCAGCCGGGGATAGACACCGAGCGCCACCAGCCAGAACACCAGCACCACCAGCGCGATCTTGTCGTAGATCGTGATCGGCGACACGTCCGGGAAGCGCTCGCGGTTGAAATCGCCGAAGAACACCTGCCCCACGACGCGCAGCACGTAGGCCGCCGTGACGATGATGCCCAGCGCTGCTACGACCGCGATCAGCCCGTAATAGGTGAAGCTGCCGGTCAGCCAGCCCGCGTCCGGCGTGAAGTTGGGGCCATCCCACAGCCCAACGAAGATCGGGAACTCGGCCACGAACCCGCTCAGCCCCGGCATGCCCATGCTCACGAACCCGCCGATGATGAAGGCCACCGCCACCCAGGGCAGTTTTTGCACGAAACCGCCCAGGCTGGGGATGTCGCGCGTGTGGGCACGGTCGTACACCATGCCGACGCAGGCGAAGAAGAGCGCCGTCATGACGCCATGGCTGAACATTTGCAGGCCCGCGCCGGTCATGCCGGTGACGTTCATCGTGGCGAAGCCCATGCTCACCAGCCCCATGTGGCTGACCGAGCTGAAACCGATGACGTATTTGAAATCGCGCTGGCGCATGGCGATCAGCGCGCCGTAAACCACGTTGATCAGGGTCAGGAAGATGATCCAGGGCAGGTGAGCCTTGGCGCCCTCCGGCAGAAGCTGCACGCCGACCCGCAGCGCGGCGAACGCGCCGAGCTTCATCAGCACGCCCGCGTGAATCATCGAGACGGCGGTCGGTGCGGCAACGTGACCGTCCGGGCTCCAGTTATGGAAGGGCCACACACCGGCCAGCACGCCAAACCCGATGAAGATGGCCGGGAACCACAACCGCGCGGTGGTCGCCGCGGACCACGCCGGCGAGAACGGCTCGTCGAACACGCCCGCTTTGGCCGCCGCTTGCAGGTCCACGAAATCGAAGCTATACACGCCCGTCGCCTGCCCGGCCTTGAAATACAGCGCCAGCATGCCGACCAGCGCCACCACGGACCCGACCAGGATGTAGAGCGTCAGCTTCATGGCCGCGTATTCGCGCGTCTTCACCCAGCCCCAGATGACGATCAGGAAGTACATCGGGAAGATCGCCAGCTCGTAGAAGAAGAACAGCACGAACAGGTCGACCGCCATGAACACGCCCAACACGCCGCCCACCAACAGCAGGAAGAAGGCCATGAACTCGCGGGTGCGGTCTTCGATGCCCCACGAGATCAGCACCCCGGTGAACCCGGCCAGCGCCGTCAGCAGGACCATCGGCGCGCTGATGCCGTCCACGCCCAGGTGCCAGCTCACGCCGATCGACTCGATCCACTGGACGTGATCCTCATACGCGAAGTACGCCTGGCCGTTGTCGTTGGCAGCGTTGGCGTCGTCAACGCTGTAGCCGAAGAACACGCCGAGGGCCAGCAGCAGGACCATCCCCGTCGCCATCGCCGCGATGATGCGCGCCTCTTCCTTCTTCTCCTTGGGCAGCAGAAGGATGATGATCGCGCTGATCAGCGGGATGAGGAGGATGCCCGTCAGGACACCGCTAAACGTCATTACCATACAAAAGGCCTCCGTGAATGTTCTGCTCAGCCACCCAGGAACCGCACCACGCCGCTGTTGATCACGTCCAGCACCCAGTTGGGGTACAGGCCCGTGATCAGCATCAACACCACCAACGGCGCCAGCGCGATCACTTCGCGCCGTTCGATCTCCAGCCGGTGCTCGGTCCGGTCATATTCGGCCCATTCTTCGTTGTAGGGGCCGTGTAATAATTTTTGAATCCCCTTGAGGATGTAAATGCCGGTCACCAGCAGGCCGAACAGGCTCAGGAACACGTACACCGGGTACGCTTTGAACGATCCCGAGACGATCAGAAATTCGCCCACGAAGCCGTTGAGGCCCGGCAGGCCCAGCGACGCCATGCTGACGAAGATCAGCAGCGCGCCGAACACCGGCACGATGTCCCACAGCCCGCCGAACCGCCGCAGGTCGCGCGTGTGGGCCTTGTGATAGAGCGCCCCGGCCAGCAGGAACATGCCCGCGCTGCTCAGCCCGTGGTTGAACATTTGCAGCACCGCGCCGTTGAGCGCGATCCGCGCGTCGTCCCGGTCGGACTCGCGCAGCTCGACCGGGTAGACCTCGTCGACCTTCGTCTTGGTCGCCTCGGCGCGCTCGACGCCGGCCATGTCGCCCACCAGCCCCCATTTGTTGTTCTGCTCGGCCCAGACGGTGCCGTACATCAGCGCCGCGACGGCCAGCCCCAGCACCACGAAGCCCATGTGGTTCACCGACGAATAGGCGACCAGCCGCTTGAAATCGTTCTGGCCCCAGGCCGCCAGCGCGCCGAGCACGATCCCCAGCACGGCCAGGAAGCCCAGCACGTCCACCAGGTTGTATTGCAGGCTGAACAGCTCGCGGCGAATGATCCACTCGGTGGGGAACAGCGGGATCGCCAGCCGCAGGAACCCGTAGGCGCCCAGCTTGAGCAGCACGCCCGCCAGCAGCATCGAGCCGCCGGTCGGCGCTTCGGTGTGCGCGTCGGGCAGCCACGTGTGGAACGGCCACGCGGGAATCTTGATCAGGAACGCGATGGTGAAGCCGAGCAGCGCGTAATATTTGATGATCGAGGCGTCCACGCCCAGGATCTCGCCGGACGAGCCGGTGAAGTTGGGCCACGCCTGCATCATCACCGGGATGTCGAAGCTCTCGACCGACAGGCCGATCAACTGCGTGGCGAGCAGCAGCCCCAGCGACCCGGCCATGGTGTACAGGAAGAACTTGTTGGCCGCATAGCGCCGGTTCTCGCCGCCCCACAGGTAGATCAGGAAGTACATCGGCACCAGCCCGATCTCCCAGAAGACGAAGAAGACCATCATGTCCAGCGCCACGAACACGCCGAGCATCCCGGTCTGCAAGAACAGGAACAGCGCCATGTTGGCCTGCACGCGCTCCTTCGTCTCGAACGAGATCAGGATCGCCAGCGGGACCAGGATGCCGGTCAGCAGGATCATGGTGGCGCTCAGGCCATCGACGCCGATGTGCCACGACGCGTTGAGCTGCGGGAACCATTCGGCCTGCTCCTCGAACGCCCACTGGCCCGGCCCTGGCGGGTCGGACTGGACGTTGTAGAACACGGCGATGGTCATCACCAGCACCACCAGGCTGAACCCCAGCGCCGTCCAGCGTGCCCAGTTTTCGCGCCCGCGCGGGATGACGAAGACGATCACCGCGCCCAGCAAGGGCAGGAAGGTCAGCAGCGTCAAGAAGTCTATGGGTAACAAATCGTACATGGAGGTGCGCCTCGCGTTATCTCACCTGGACCAGGAACAGCGTGCCCAGCGCCAGCAGCGCCAGTGTGACGTACAGCAGATACTGTTGGATGCGACCGGATTGCACCTGTCGGAACCACGCCCCAAAGTCGCCCACCGCGCGCGGAAGGCCGTCGCCCACGCCGTCGATCACGACCGTGTTGAAGCGCTTGAAGGCTTCGCCCAGCCAGGTGAATGCCTCGGCGATGGTTTCGAGCACTCCGTCGATCGTCTCCTTGTCGATGGCCTGGATCACGATGTTGACCGAGAACCACTCCACCGGGCGCAGCAGGTAGCGCCGGTAGAGGTTGTCGATGTAGAGCCGGTTTTGCAGCATCTGCCACACGCCCGGCCCCAGCGCCTTTTCGGTCGGATCGACCTCGCCCTGGCGCAGCGGTTTCATGGCGTAGACCCACCAGCCCAGCGCCAGCCCGCCCAGCGCCAGCGCCATGCTGAGCAGCATCGGCACGACGTTGAAATCGATCTTGAGCGGTTCTTCGAGCAGCGTCGGCGCCAGGAAGTCGTGCAGCGCGTGATAGACCGGCGTGCCGATGAACCCGGCGAAAATGGCGAAAAAGGCCAGGATGATCAGCGGCGTTTCCATCTGCGCGAAGCTCAGCCGATCGCGGGCGGTGGTCGGCTCTTGCATCAGCTTGACGTCTTTGTTCCAGCCGCGTTTGTTCCACCACACCACCCACTGCTTACGGAAGGTGCCCAGGCTGGCGTATTCCGCCGCCGGGGTGCGCGGCTGGCCCCAGAAGGTCAGCAGCCACATACGCGCGGTGTAAAAGGCCGTCAGGAAGGCCGCCACCACCAGCGCCAGCAGCACGAACAGCGGGAACGGATCGTTCGTCATGCCGTGCCACGCCTCGGCGATGATCTCGTCTTTCGACCAGAACCCGGCGGTGAGCAGCGGGAACCCGGCCAGCGACAGCCCGCCGATTGCCATCGTGATCGCCGTGACGGGCAGCCGGTGCAGCAGCCCGCCCATGCGCTGGATGTCGTTGGGCGGCGCGACGTAATCCATCACCAGCCCGTCGGGTTCTTCGTGCTCGGCGTGGCCGTGGCCGTGCTCGGCGGCGTGGTGCTCGCCGTGCTCCATCGCGTGGATCACCGAGCCGGACGCCATGAACAACAGCGCCTTGAAAAACGCGTGATTGATCAGGTGGAAGACCGCCGCCACCCACGCGCCGATGCCCAGCGCCGCCACCATGTATCCCAACTGGCTGATCGTCGAATAGGCCAGGATGCGCTTGATGTCGTTCTGGCCCAGGGCCAGCACCGCCGCGCCCAGCGCCGTGATCGCGCCGATCAGGCCCATGAAGACCATCGGCGTGCTGTAATCGAAATGGTGAAAGTCCGCGCCCGCCGACAGCAGCGGGAACATGCGCACGACCATGTACACGCCCGCCGACACCATCGCCGCCGCGTGGATCATCGCGCTGACGGGGGTCGGGCCCTCCATCGCGTCGGGCAGCCAGGTGTGCAGCGGGAACTGCGCGCTCTTGCCGATGGTGCCGATGACCAGCAGCACGCCCACCAGCCCGGCCACGCTGCCGCCGAACAGGATCGCATCGGTGTTCGCCAGGTGGTGCAGCATCTCTTCGTTGTACAGAATGTCGCGGAAGTTGAGCGTGCGCGCCTCCAGGAACAGGTACCCGATCCCGACCAGCATCAGCATGTCGGCCACGCGGGTCGTCATGAAGGCTTTGACGCCGGCTTCCATGGCGGTCTTCTTGTGCGCCCAGAAGCCGATCAGCGAGTACGAGCAGAAGCCCATCAGCTCCCAGCCGATGAACAGCAGCAGCAGGTTATCGGCCAGCACGAGGACGAGCATCGCGCCCGAAAACAGCGAGATGTAAGCGAAGAAGCGCGAATTGTGCGCGTCACCGCGCATGTACCCCACCGAGTAGATGAAGATCATCAGGCAGGCCAGCGGGACCATCAGCAGCATGTACGCCGTCAGTGGGTCGACCAGCACGCCCATGCGGAAGGTATACGCGCCCAGGCTCATCCAGTCGAGCGAGCTGCCGTACACGCGCTCGCCCAGCGCGGGGTCCGCGGCCCACACCGTCTTGACGAACAGCACCATGCTGAGCGCCCACGACACGCCAATCCCGCCCAGGCCCACCACCTGGCTGAGGACCGTGTTCTTCGAGGTGAACAGCACGATGACCAGGAAGCTCACCAGCGGGAACAACAGGATCAGCCAGGGGAGATAGTCGGCGTGAAACCAATTTATATCCATACGCGATTTCCTCTGTCGTTGTGGCCGATCACCACTTGAGTAAGTCCACGTCTTCGGCGATCACCGACTGGCGCCGGCGATAGATGGTGATGATCAGCGCCAGGCCGACCGCCGCCTCGGCTGCCGCCACCACAAACACGAACGCGGCGAACGCCTGCCCGTTGAGCGCGAGCGGCGCTTGGTAGCGCCAGAACGCGACCAGGTTGATGTTGACCGCGTTTAACATCAGTTCGATGCTCATCAAAATGGCGATGGCGTTGCGCCGCGCCAGCACGCCGTACAGCCCGATGCTAAACAGCCCGGCGGCCACCATCAAGTACATCCATAACGGTACCATTCGTCTCCACGCCTCCCGCAAGAGCGCCCACCGCCGGGCGGCCCCTGCCCAATACACGCCAAACGCTAATCGTCGCCCGCCTCGCCCGGCGGTGTCGATCGTGTGCCTTCGGGCCACACCAGCAGCACGGCCCCAATCAGCGCCGCCATCAGCAGCACCGACGCCACCTCGAACGGCAGCATGAACTGCTGCAGATCGACCAACTGCTCGCCCAGCCGGACCAGGCTGTCGGCGGGCACGTCGGGCGGGCTCTTCTGCGTGAAGTCCGCCGCGAAGTCGTCCACGCCCAGCTCGTCCATCAGCGGCGTGACGACCGACACCAGCAGCGCGAAGAAGATCACCGCCACGGCGACCGCCACCGGCCATTGGGCCGTGCGCACGCTGCGCATGGCTGTCACCTGGGGCGTGAGCATGATCGCGAAGATGATCAGGATCGCGATCGCGCCGATGTACACCACGATCTGCACCCCGGCCAGGAACGGCGCGGCCAGCAGCACGAACAACCCGGCCACCCCGAACAGGCTCGCCATCAGGTACAGCGCGCCGTGAAACAGGTTGCGCGTGGTGACCACCAGCAGCGCGCTGCCCAGGGTCAGAACTCCGAAGATCAAAAAGACAATCGATTCAACCGTAATATCCACGCCGCCCTCCTAATCACCCGCCGCCGCAGATTCGGCTGCGGTCAACCGCGCCTCGACCCGCTGCCGCTCGCGCCGCCCGCGCTCGCGCAGGATGGCACCCACGCCCGCGATCAGGGCGATGTTCACCACCAGCAGCACCAGCGTGGGCACCAGCGCATCGCCGAAGCTGTTAATCTGGTCGGTGTCGGGCAGGATTTTCCACACGAATGCGACCACCAGCAGGTTGACCAGGCTGAGCGGGACCAGGAACTTCCAGTTGAAATCGAGCAACTGGTCGATGCGCAGGCGCGGCAGGGTCATGCGCACCCAGATCAGCACCATGTAGGCCACCATGCTCTTGATCATCAGGTAGATGAACCCCAACAGCGGCACGTCCTCGGCGAACGGGCCGCGCCAGCCGCCCATGAACAGGATCGCCGTCAGCACGCCGATCGTGAACGCGTGCAGGAACTCGGCCACGTAGAACATGCCGAACTTCATGCCCGAGTACTCGATGTGAAAGCCGGACACGATCTCCGATTCCGCTTCGAGCAGGTCGAACGGCCCGCGCCCGGTTTCGGCCTGGCCGCTCGTCAGGAAGATCAGCACCGTCAGCGGCACGGCCAGCAGGTACATGATGTGCTGCTGCTCGACGATCGTCTGCGTGCTCATCGAGCCGGAGAGCAGCACCGGCACCAGCAGCGCCAGCACCATCGGCACCTCGTAGCTGACGAGCTGGGCCACCGACCGGAACGCGCTGAGCAGGGCGTACTTGTTGTTGCTGCTCCAGCCGGCCATCAGCACGGCCACCGTGCCGAACGCGCCCACCGCCACCAGGTACAGCACGCCGATATTCAGGTCCGAGCCGATCCAGCTTCCGCTGAACGGCACAACCGCCCAGATCAGCATCACCGACACCACCGACACGATCGGCGCGAGGTTGAACACCCAGCGGTCGGCGCCCTGGGGCATCAGGTCTTCCTTCAGTAAAATCTTGACCGTGTCGGCGATGGACTGGATCAGGCCAAACGGCCCGACGCGGTTCGGCCCCAGCCGGTCCTGAAAGCGGCCCGCCGCCTTGCGCTCGATCCAGATGCCGAGCAGCGTCCAGAGCAAGCCGAACGCCCCCACCACCATCACGCCCACTGCTTTGGCGATGAAGACGGCGAGGCCGTGCGACAAACCAATATCCTGCAACAACTCTGTCATTCTGTCATCTCCGGCGAGATTCGCAACGACAAGCAAAAAGGCCGGCGGCGGATCGACACGCTACCGACCTGTCGGGTTATGCCCATGTCAACGCGCCTTTGCGCCAGGTATAGACCAGGGCGACGACCAACAAGAAGATGAAGACCGTCATCTCGAAGAGCGCGAACAGCCCCAACTGGTTGTAGGCCAGCGCCCAGGGGAACAGGAACACCAGCTCGACATCGAACAGCACGAACACCAGTGCGAAGATGTAGTACTGGGCGCGGAACTGAACGCGCGTGTCGCCGAACGTTTCGACGCCGCATTCGTAGACCTGATGTTTGACCGGGTTGGGCCGGCGGGGGGCGAGGATCTTGCCCAGAACGATGGGCGTGGCTGGCAGAATCCAGCTCAATGCAAAAAAGAGGCCAATAAAGATCCACTCGTTCAAACTCATAACCGATATACCCTCCAGCATACGGTGGACGGTCCGCTTTAACAAATTATTGGCAGTCGTGAGCAAGTCTATCAGCGGCCTACAGGTCAGCCGATGTGGACCGCTGAGCGCGCGTCACCGCCCTCCATTCTAGCATAGCATCGGGCGAAAACAAAACGCGCCCGGCCCCCTCTATCGACAAGCCGCGCGCGCATCCTGTATACTGGTATTCAGAACAATCCACGCCTGATAGCGGGGCCGCGCCGGGCATGTTCGCCCGCACCCGGATCGTGCGGGGGAATGTCGCAGGGGCGCCGGCTGTGCCCGGATGCGCGCCGAAGCTGATCCGCACCTCTCGACCGCCCGTAACTTTCCGGAGGTGTACGATGGCAGCTATCACCATTTCCCGGCAGATCGGCAGCGGCGGCGACGCGATCGCCGCGCGGGTCTGCGAGATCCTCGACTACCGGTATTTCGACAAACGCCTGATGACCCAGGTCGCGGAGGAAGTCGGCCTGTCCGAGCGCGAACTGGTCGATTATTCGGAAGATCACTACACCGTCCAGAACTTCATCGAACGCCTGCTGCGCCCCGGACCGCGCACCGTTGCCCGCATTCCGATCGAGCACGAGGAAGAGCTGGCCGCGACGGGCGACGTGATCGTCCACCGGCCACGCCGCCACTACCCCTTCCAGCCGGCTCCCACCGAGCCGGAAGAACCCACGCCGCTCACCATCAAGGAACTGGACGAGGTGTACTGCGTCAGCCTGATTCGCAGCACGATCCACGCCGCGCACATCACCGGCAAGGTCGTGATCGTGGGCCGGGGCGCCCAGGCCATCCTGCGCGAAGCGCCCGACGTGCTGCACGTGCGCATCGAAGCCCCGACCGACGTCCGGACCCAGCGCATCATGGAGGAGGCGCGCGTCGAAGAGGACGAGGCGCGGCGTTTCATCATGCGCAAGGACCGCGCAACCGCCGAATACCTGGGCCGCTTCTACGACATCGACTGGGAGAATCCGGCGCTGTATCACATGGTCCTCAACACCGGCAAGCTGAGCGTCGAAGCCGCCGCGCAGGTCATCGTCGCCGGGCTTCAGCACCTGCTGCCGGAGAGCGACTCATAAAACAAACCCCCTGGTGCGCCCAGGGGGTCCGGATGCTCACGCCTGCTTGAGCGCGCTCAGCCCCGCGTGGAAGCGTTTCAGCGCGCCCTGCGTCACGTCGGGCGGCAGCGCGTACGAAAACCGGATCCAGCGGTTGCCCTCGGCGGAAAACGCCGCGCCGGGCACCACCGCGACGCCGTGCTCCGCCGCCAGATACTCGCCCAGGGCGAAGCTGTCGTCCATCCCGGCGGCGTCCATCCAGTCGCCCACGTTCACGAAGGCATAATAGCCCCCGTCGCCCATGATGAAGCGGTAGCCGCAGTCGGTCAGGAACTGCCGCACGAGCTTACGGCTGGCGTTCGTCGGCTCGATGATCGGCGCCGCCGCCTCGCGGAAGCCGCGCTCGTAGGCCGCCATCGCCACCGCCTGGGCGTGGAAGGATGGGATTACCCCGTGCGAGGCGCGCCCGCTGATGAAGTCGATCACCTTCTTGCTCGCCAGCAGATGGCCGCCGCGCACGTTCGACGCGCCGAGCGACTTGGTCAGCCCGTCGAGAATGATGATCCGCTCGCGCTCGTCCGGCGAGAAGGCGCCCAGCAGCGCGTTGGCGCTGGCCGGCTCGCCCTCGGTGATGTAGTGGTAGATCCAGTCGTAGAGCACGAACGGGACGCCCTGCTCCAGCGCCGCATGGCCGAGCGCGATCTGGCGCTCCAATGAAAGCGTGTGGCCGGTCGGGTTGTCCGGCGAAGTGAACACGATCCCGGCGATCTGCCGCCCTCCGTTGCGCTTGCAGAAGGCGACCGACTCGGCGATGCCGTCCTCGGTGCAGCGCCAGGCGGACGCCTCGTCGCCTGGGGCCAGCAGCACGTTCGCGCCGACGGCATACGGCCCCCAGTTGTAGCTGATCCACGGCACGCGCGAGACGATCACCGCGTCGCCAATGCGCCCCGTTCCGAGCGCGATCATGGCAGTGTACGCTTTTTCGAGCGCGTCGCGCCCGCCCACGGTGGCGATCACGTTGGCGGGCCCCCACCCCAGCGCCGGGTCGAGCTGCCAGTACTGCTCGATCACCGAGGCGCGAAACTCGTTGCAGCCGTAGGGAAAGTCATAGCCGGTGCCGTGCGCCTTCACCATCTCGTGCGCGCGGTCGAGCAGGTCCGCCGGGACGCCGGGCAGCGACGCGCCGCCGTCGCCCTGCGACGCGTCGAAGATCGTCGCGCCGGGGCCCATCTTGTCGCGGTATTTCTTCAGCGAGTGCTTGATCAGGAACATGCGCGACGGCGGAATCTCGTACATCGCGCCGGGATACCCATCGACGGGAACCAGTGATTGATCCGGCACAGCAAAACGGGGAGTATCGAAGGCAGTCATGATGATTTCCTCGCAACACGTCTAGAGCCTGGGGTGGACGGCAGCCCGGCAAACGAACGCCGCCTGTCCACGCGCGAACAGGCGACGATGATAACGCCGGATGCGGCTTGAGCCTATAGTCAGAGCGACCAAACACCGGCCCGCGGCTACACCGAATCGGTCTGCATCTTCGTCACGCGACGGCGCAGCCGCGCCCCGATGCGCGCCGGGGGCATCACAATCGGGCCGGACTCGTCGCCCAGCCGCGCCGTGATCCGGGCGCCCAGCCGCACGCCCGCGTAATACGCGCCGACCGCCACCAGCCACCCGGTGATCAGGTCGGGCGAGTTGTGGCGCTGGGTGAGCAGGGTCGAGGCGCTGATCAGGGCCGCCAGCGTCACCCACGCCCAGAACACGCGCGGGCGGGGCCGGAAGCGGATCATGAAGCACATATTCAACAGCGCGTAGAAGACGTGCTGGCTCGGCGCGGCGTTGTGCGTGCTGGCCGCGCTGTCGGCCTCGTAGCTGGAGCGGAGCATCTCGGCCAGCGCGTGCTCGCCCGCCACTTCGTGCGGCTCCGGCTTGACGACGTAAGTCGGGAAGAGGATGTAGATCACGTAGCCGAACAGCGCCGCGACGGCCATACTCAGCACGAACTGGCGAAACAGCCTGTTCGGCATGACGTAGGCCGCCCACACCGGCACCAACACCGCCGCGAAAAATCCAAACGTGTACGGGATCAGCCAGATGCCCTGGGGCTCCAGGTGATCGTCGATGAACGCGATCTTGAGCTCCCAGCCGTCGGTCGGCTCGCGCAGCACGCTGTTCGCCAGGTTGATCGTGAAAAACTGCAACTGGATCGCGAACAGAACCGCCAACAGCAGCAGCCGGTTGGTGAAGATGGTGCGAACGATCGGTTTGTCGAGCAGATGGTCGTTCAAGGCGCTACCCTACTCCATCGCAGCCAGAATCTCGCGAACAGTTTCCAGGGCCTTATACGGACACACGGTCAGGTAAGTTGCAGCGCCGTCCACCGTGCGCCAGGCCGGGTCCCGCTCGATGGCCCGCGCATAGTCCTTGAGCGCGTCGCCCCGCTTGCCGCGCCGAAAATCGGCCAGCGCGCGCAGCGCGTATCCCCCGTGAAACTCGGGACGGAGCCCGATGATCGTCGAGGCATCGAGCGCGGCCAGCGCGTATTCCCCCTCGCACAGGCGCACCTCGCTGCGCCCCGCGTAGGCCAGGGCGTGCTCGGGATCGAGCGCGATGACCCGGTCGTAATCGGCCAGCGCCTCGGCCATGCGCCCGGTGTTGGCGTGCAGGTTGGCGCGGTTGCCATAGGCGCCGGCGTAGTTCTCGTCGAGCTCCAGCGCCCGATTATAATCGGCCAGCGCCTGATCGTACAGGTGCTGCGCGCTGTAGCTCAGTCCCCGGCTGTTGTAGAACAGCGGCACGCGCGGGTTGATGGCGATGGCCCGCGAGTAATGGAAGCTCGCCAGCCGGTACCGCCCCAGGTCCATATAGGCCGCCGCCCGGTTGTAATAGGCGTTGGCGTACTCCGGGTTGAGCATGGTCGCCTCGTCGAAATCGGCCAGCGCCTGCACGACCTGCTTGAGCGCCAGGTGCGTGACGCCCCGGTTGTTGTACAGCAGGGCAATCGCGGGGTCGCGCTGCTCGGCCCGCGTGAAATCGGTCAGCGCGTCCTGGTAGCGCCGCAGCGAGTACAGCACCATGCCCCGGTGAATGTACGCTTCGGGCCGGTCTGGCGCCAGGTGGATCGCGCGGGTGTAGGCTTGCATGGCTGCGTCCATGTTGCCGTCGTGAAATTCGGCGTTGCCGTGTTTCCAGGCGGCGGCAGCGGCCACCGGGTTCGGCTCGCCTTCCGGCAGGGCTTCGACCGGCGCGGCGGGTTCGGGCGCGGCGTCCGGGTTGGGCGCCGCCGTGACCGGCAGTACGGACAGCAGGCCCTCCAGCGCCGTGGGATAGTCCTGTGCAGTGAAGTCCACCCAGTTCGGCCCGTGCAGCCGGAACGGGATCGAGCGCGGGTCGAGCTGCTCGACGATCAGCGGGATCAACGTCTTGCCCAGCGAGTCGGCATAGTTCCACTCGGCGTGCACATTGCGCGACTCGATGGCCGGTTTCGACAGCACGATCAGCACATGGCTGCACGCGTTCAGCCCGCGCTGGATGGCATCGTCCCAGATCGCGCCGGGCGGAATGTCGTAGCGGTCCAGCCACGGGCGAACGCCCGCCGCCATCAGGTCGTTGTACAACCGCCGGACGAAGGCCGAGTTCTGCCGCGAATAGCTGATAAACGTGGTTGCCTGCTCTCCGTTTGCTGCCATGCTCACCGCCTGTTTCCCTTGTGAATGCCATTCACTATTATATGATACAAAATTGGTGACGGGCGTGGCTTGTGGCGGGCCGGCATCGGGCGGGGATGATATCAGTAATTTATGAAAGTAAAATGAATTTCGATCCAGATTGCCTTAACGAAGTTAATTTTAGTGTATACTGATAACGACAGCGTCACAAAGGGGGGAAGCGCCGGTTCGACTCCCCATTACACCCTGCAACTGCCCCCCGCGCTGCACGCCCGCCGGATTGACGGATCATTCCGCGTAAGGCCGAGGATATTATGTCACACGCAGACGAAAGTTATTTACCCCAGTTCTCCGCCGCAGACCAGGACGATCCCGCGCTCGATTCCATTGCCGTGCCCTCCGAAGTGAACTTCGCCGAAGAGGTGCGCGCCGACCGGCTGGACCTGCTCTGGAAGGTCACGCTGTTCGTGGCCTTCGTCATCGCCTGGTCGCTGGTCGTCGTCAGCGGGATGGAAGATATGTCCCCCCTGCAGATCATACTGCCGAGCAGCATCCTGGCCGGAAGCAGCCTGATCACGGCTCACTTTTTGCGCCGGGACAGGTTCGAGCCGGCAGTGTGGGCCTACGCGCTGGGCATGATCCTCGCCATCGGCCTGGTGACCTCGATCGAGAGCGAATTCGGCACCCAATACGCGCCGTATCTGTTCCTGCTGGTGATTCTCATCGTCGGGCTGTTGGTGTCGGTGCGCACGTTGTTCGTCATGCTGGGCCTGATCTACCTGGCGGCCTTCGGCTTCCCGAACCTGTTCAGCGACGGGATCGTCTTTTCGCGGACGACCTTCTTCGCCATGGTGCTGACAACCATCGCGGCGGCGCTGTCCGCCCAGGTGAGCGGCGAGCTGTACGCCATCGCCGAGTGGGCGCTCGAGAACTATCGCCGCGAGCGCCGCACCAGCTACGCGCTGTTCGACAGCCGCGAAGCGCTCCAGAAAAGTTTCCTGCGTCAGTCCGCCCTCACCCAACAGCTTCAAGACGCCAACGCCGAACTCGAAGCCGCGCGCAGCGCCGAGGAAGAGGCCAAGAACTTCCGCGGCCAGTTTCTGGCGAACATGAGCCACGAGCTGCGCACGCCGCTCAACGCGATCATCGGCTTCAGCCAGACCATGCTCGACTTCCCTGCCATGTACGACGGCGTCGACCTGCCGGCGCAGTACCGCCAGGACATGAACCAGATCCTCACCAGCGGCAAGCACCTGCTCACGATCATCAACGACATCCTCGACCTGTCCAAAGTGGACGCCGGTAAGCTGGACCTGGAAATCCAGCCGGTGGACCTCAACCCGATCGTCAAGGGCGTGCTCTCGACGGCGGTCGGGCTGGTGGGCGACAAGGGCGCGCAGATCAAGCTGCTGCGCGACGTGCCGGACCCGCTGCCGATGGTCCTGGGCGACCCGCTGCGCGTCCGGCAGGTGCTGCTCAACCTGTACTCGAACGCGGCCAAGTTCACCGACTCCGGCTACATCAAGCTGATCATCACGGTGGAAGGCGACGAGGTGATCTTCGGCGTGGAAGACACGGGCATCGGGATCCCCGACAGCGACAAGGTCTCGATCTTCGAGGAATTTCGCCAGGGCACGGCAGGCCGCAAGAAAGGCCGCCAGGGTGCCGGGCTGGGGCTGCCGATCTCGCAGCAGTTGCTGCGTCTGATGAATGGCCGGATGTGGTTCGAGAGCGTGCTGGGCAAGGGCAGCCTGTTCTGCTTCGCGCTGCCGCTGGTCGTCCCGGACGAGGACGGCACCGCCACGGACCAGATGATCGTCGAGACGGCTGGCTGAGAGATTACCGGTGGGATACAAACCTGATGCGAATTCTTTATGTCGAAGACAACGAGATTAACCAGGCGCTGGTCGAGCGCGTCATCCGCGCCAAACAGCACACCGTCCTGTTCCGCGAAGACGGCGAAGGCGCGCTGGCGCTGCTGGCCGAGGACCCGGCCATCGACCTGATCCTGCTCGACATCGAGCTGGCCGGGGCGATCAGCGGGATGGACGTGATCAAGGAGATGCGCTCGCGCGGCGATGCGCGCCCGGTGGTGGCCGTCACCGCCTACGCCATGATGGGCGACCGCGAGCGGTTCCTCGAAGCCGGGTGCGACCAGTACCTGCCCAAGCCGTTGAATATCGTGGACCTGCTGGCGCTGCTCGACGAATACGACGCCGAGCTGTCCGCCCGCGACGACGGGGACGCGCCGGCTCAGGCAGCGTCCACCGCCCAGGCGGCGCCCCCGCAGGAACCGGCCACGCCACAGGACGTCCCCGCCCCCGCCGCCGATTCACCGCCACCGCCACAGACACCGCGCGAAACAGTTCCGCCGGATTCGCCCGGCGCGGCGAGCGCCACTGCGCCGGAAAAACCACCGGCTGGGAACGGGCGCGCCCCGGCCCACGAGGAAAACCCGGCATGACGGATCGCGTCCCGGCTTCGGAAGGTGAAGCCGGTTCGGCCCTGCCCCCCGCTGCTCTCGTCGTCGATGATGAACCGGCCAACCGCGATTTCCTGGTCCGCCTGCTGGAGCAGGCGCGGCTGCGCGTGCGCGGTGCCTCCACCGGCGCCGAGGCGCTGACCATCGCGGGTGAGCTTCAGGGCATCCGGCTGATCGTGATCGACAACAAGCTGCCGGACGTGGACGGCGTGACGCTGCTCAAACAACTGCGCGCGCGCTTTCCGCAGGCCGTGATGGTCATGGCGACCATGCTCGACGAGCGCGCGATCATGGCGCAGGCGTTCGAGAACGGCTGCAACGTGTTCCTGGTCAAGCCGCACGGCTTCATGGAGCTGTTCCAGCGCGTGCAGCAGATCGAGGCCCTGGACGCGGCGTCGCTCTCCGGCCTGGTGATCGACCAGTACGGCCCGCACCCCTACCGCGGCTAGCGCAGCTCGCGGCCCGAATAGCCCAGGATGCGCCGGGCGACGATCAGCGTGTTGATCTGGCCGGTGCCCTCGTAGATGTCGTTGATCTTGGCGTCGCGCATCCACTTTTCGACCAGCCACTCGCGGCTGTAGCCCAACGGCCCCAGGATCTCGACCGCCTTTTGCGTCACCCACGTGACGACCTTGCCCGCCTTGGTCTTCGCCATCGACGCTTCGAGGTTGTTGGTCTGCCCGTGATCGACCAGGCTGGCGGCGCGCAGCGTGAGCAGCCACGCCGCTTTGAGCTGCGCCTCCATCTCCAGCACGTCGCGCTGGACGGCGGTCAGCGCGTGGACCGGCGCGCCGTAGGGGATGGTGATGCCCTCCGCGGCCAGCTTCTCCTTGACGAACTCCAGCGCCGCGCGGCCCACGCCGATCGCGCTGGCGGCGATCAATGGGCGGCTGGCGTCGAAGGTCGCCATGGCGCCTTTGAAGCCTTCGGTCGTGTCGCGCTGGCGCACCTCCGGCGAGCCGAGGATGTTGTCGTAAGGAATGCGCGCATCCCTGAACACGATGCTGGCCGTGTCGCTGGCGCGGATGCCGTGCTTGATCTCGACCTTCTCCACCGTGACGCCCGGCGTGCCCGCCTCGACTACGAACGGCTTCATGCCCGCCCGCCCGGCGGACCGGTCCACCGTGGCCCACACGACGACCAGCCCGTTCGATTCGTCCAGGGCGAGCTTGCCGTTGGTGCAGAAGATCTTCTCGCCGTTGAGCACCCACTCGTTCGTCGCCTCGTCAAGCACGGCGGTCGTCTGGATGGCGGAGGTGTCGGACCCGGCGCCCGGCTCGGTCATCGCCATCGCGCCCCACACCGGCGCGTCGCCCTCGGCGTACCGACGCAGGAAGCGCTCCTGCTGCTCCGGCGTGCCGACGGCCTCGATTGCCGCCCCGGCCAGCAGCGCGGTCGGCATGCACAGCATCTGCCCGACGTCGCCCCAACTGAGCATCTCGAAGGTGTAGATCATGTCCAGCATGCGGATGCCCGGCCCTTCGCGCCGGGGCGCCTCGCCCGCCGCGCCTCTCGCCAGCCGGTCGAGCGCCCGCTTTTGCTGCTCGCGGTTGACCGGCCACGTCATCTTGACGAACGTCTCCGGGCGCTGGTGTTCGTTCTCGTCCAGGGCGCGCGCTTCGGGGCGCATGATGCCCGTCGCCAGCGCCTCGGTCATTTGCAGGTTCTGTTGGATCCGCTCGGGGATCTCGAAGCTGATCGGCATGATCGCGTCCTCCCTATACCATCGCCAGGCCATCGAAAGCGGCGAAGCCGCGCGCGTTGCGCAGCCAGCGCTCGACCGGATACTCGCGCATGTAGCCATACCCGCCCAACGTCTGCACGGCGCTGTCGGCCACCATCACGGCGGCCTGGTCCGCGTAGGTCTTCGCCAGGGCCGACTCGCGCGTCGCGTCCTGGCCCTGGTCCAGCTTCCAGGCGGCTTCCCAGGCCATCAGGCGGGCCGCGTCGACCTCGATCGCGCATTCGGCCAGCATGAACGCGATCGCCTGCCGGGTCGCGATGGGCGCGCCGAACTGCTCGCGCTGTTTGGCGTAGTCGATCGCGTAATCGAGCGCGCCGCGCATCACACCCACCGCCAGCGCCGCCAGCGCCACGCGGCTGTGCGCCATCAGCCGGGCGAAGTCCGCGCCCGCCTCGCCGCCCAGCCGGTAAGCCGCCTCGACCCGCACGTCTTCCAGCGTCACCGGGTAGGTCGGCAGCGCCCGGACGCCCATCAGCCGCTCGCGCGGGCCGACCGCCAGCCCCGGCGCGTCGCCGCGCACGAAGAAGGCATCCACCCGCTCGGCGCCTGCATTCCACGCGTAGATCAGGATCCACTCGGCGCCCTCGGCCAGCGGCACATACACCTTGCGACCGTTCAGCCGGAAGTGCCCGTTCTCGGCGGCGGCGGTCGTCTGGAGTCGGACCGGGTCGAAGTTGATGCGCGGCTCGATCAGCGCGGCGGTGACCGGCGGCGGGGTTTCGTCCAGGAACAGGTCCATGAATTCGGCGCGCTGGTCGGGCGTGCCGTCCAGCATCAACGGGACGGCGACCAGGGCCGGAGTCATCAGGTGCAGCGCCAGCGACAGGTCGCCATAGGCCAGCTCCTCGTAGGCCAGCGCCCCGGTGACAGCGCTGTGCGCGTCGCCGAAGCCGCCCAGCGCCTCGGGGATGTTGCCCGGCAGGATGCCCAGCGCCCAGCCGGTCTGGATCACTTTGTCGGGAAAACCGCAGTTCTCGTCGGAGTCGTGCGCCACCGGGCGGACCTCATTCGCGCTGTAGCGGCGCACGGCGTCGATCAGCATCTGCTGTTCTTCGGTCGGCGTGAAACTGATCATAGTGGTGTGCCTCCTCGCCCTTCACTGTCTGGTCGTAACGCTCTCAAAAACGTCCCGGCGATCTCGTCGGCGATCTGCTCCCCGGTCAGCCGCCCGCCCTCGCGGTACCACACGCTGACCCAGTTGAGCGCGCCGAACAACGTCTTGACGAAAATGCCCACGTCCACCGGCGCGAAATCGCCCGCCGCGACGCCCGCCTCGATCACGCCGCGATACAGCGCCTCCAACTGGTCGCGCCGTGCCGCCACCCGGTCGCGCACGCCGGGATCGTCGAGCAGCGCGCGGCTCTCGAAGATCACGGCGGCGGCGATGCTGGCGTTGTCGATCACGCTGCGGATGTGGGCGCGCACGATCTGGCGGACCTTCGCGGCGGGGTCCGCGCGCCCGGCGGCGACGGCGCGCACGTCGCGCGTGATCTGGTCCAGCCCGGCATCGAGCACGGCGATCAGGATGTCCTGCTTGCTGGGGAAGTGATGGTAGAGGCTGCCCGCGGTCAGGTGGACCTCGGCGGCGATGTCGGCCATCGTCGCGCCGTGATAGCCCTGGCGGTGGAAGACCACCGCCGCGGCCTGGATGATCGCGTCCGGGTGGACGGTTTGCTCGGCAGGTTTGCGGGCCATGAGCGCGCCTCGCCCAAAAAATAATCAAATCTAGATTTGATTATAGACTCAAACGCCCGCCGGCGGCAAGCGGGTTTGGGCAGGTTTGCGCTATAGCATCGAGACAAAAAGCCCGCCGCAGAGATCGCAGAGGGCACAGAGACAGGCATATTTCGAGAGTCTCTGTTACGTCTCTCTCTGTGACCTCCGTGTGCTCGGTGGTTCAACACCCCCCCGGCTGGTCAAACTACGCGGGCCACACTACACTATGGGGCGTCATTATCGGTGCGACCTTCGCACAGGAGGCGTGGCGTGACCCACAAAGCGATCTGCATCCCCAACCCACTCCGACCCGCGCTGCTGGCCGCGATCCTCGCGCTGGCGCTGGCCGCCTGCGGCGGTGAGGCCGACGATGGCCCGCCGCCCACCCTGGCCGATCTCGACGCGCTGGCGACCAGCGTGGCCGCGCCGCCCACCGAGGCCAGCCCCACGCCCGCGCCGCCGACGCCGACCGCAACGCCCACCCTCGCGGCGACGGACGCGGCGCTGCCGGTCACCGTCGCGGCGATCGACACGGCGACACCCACCGCGACGGACATCCCGCCGACCGATACCCCCGCGCCGGATGTGCGGGCGACCGACATCGCGCTGACGACGACCGCCATCGCCGGGGCGTGGCCGGTCACGCAGACCGCCGCCGCCCTCCAGACGGCAGAAGCGCCCACCATCACGCCGACGCTCGCGGCCACCGAGCCGCCGCCCCAGCCCGGCGAGCCGTTCCAGGTCGTGTACTATTCGGACCGCAACGGGTCGGACGACATCTACCTGATGACGCTCAACGGCGTCGAGCGCGCCGTCACCGGCGGGCTGGCGAACGAGCGCGAGCCGTCCTGCGCGCCCGATGGCCGGACGGTCGTGTATGCGTCCGACGAAAGCGGGCGCTTCCAGATCATGCAGCTCCGGCTGGACGGGTCGGCGCCGGTCCAGCTCACCAACTCCGAGGGGATGAACTTCGCGCCGGTCTACAGCCCGGACGGCAGCACCATCGCGTTCGTCTCGACGCGCAACCAGGGAATCCCGACGATCTGGCTGATGAACGCCGACGGGAGCAACCAGCGCCAGATCACCACTGAGCTGGGGCGCGATACGTCCCCATCGTGGGGGCCGGATGGCCGCCAGTTGCTGTTCGCCAGCGACCAGGACGGGCCCTGGGACCTGTTCATCACCATCCTGAACGAGGAAGTGGCCGGCGAGTTCCCCGTGCTGCCGCCCGATTTCGCCGCCGGGAACCAGGTGTGGCCGGTCTTCGACTCGCTGGGCGAGCGGGTCGCCTATTCCACCTGGGACGACCTGAACGATCCGCAGAGCGCCGACATCATGCTGCTGGACTTCGAGCAGCCGGAGCCGGTCCCGCTGCTGGCCGGGCCGGGCGCGGCGATCGCGTGGGCGTGGGGCGACGACAACCACCTGCTGGCGTCCGTCGGGCCGGAAGGCGACGTGCAGATCGCGCTGGTCGACGTGAACAGCGGCGAGGTCGTCCGCCTGACGGAGCGGGGAGCGTTCAACGGCGGCGCGCGGCTGTGCACCGTCGATCCCGCCGGGCTGCCGCCGGAGCCCACGCTCGCGCCGACGCTGACTCCCAGTCCCACGCCGACCGTCACCGTCCCGCCGCCCACCAGCACGCCCACCCCGTCCAACGAGGGCGCGCTCTCGCCGGCGCTGCTCGCCGCCCAGGGCCACCCGCACACGGTCCAGCGCGGCGAAAACCTGCTGGCGATCAGCTCGGTCTACGGCGTGAGCTGGGACGTGCTGGCCGAGATCAACCGCCTGGGCGATCCAAACCGGCTGCGCGTCGGGCAAGTGCTGACCGTGCCGGTGACGCGCACTGGGCGCCGTCCCGGCGGCTACCAGCATCCCGACCCGGAAAGCCTGGGCGATATGGGCGTGCGCAAGCAGATCGTCGTCCGGCTGGACGAGCAGAAGGTCTACGCCTACGAAGACAACCGGCTGGTGCGCAGCGTGACGGTGTCCACCGGCCTGCCCGCCACGCCGACCGTCGAGGGCGAATTTCGCATCTACCAGAAACTGCCCTCGCAGACCATGAGCGGGCCGGGGTATTATCTGCCCGGCGTGCCCTACGTGATGTACTTTCACCAGGGCTACGGGCTGCACGGCACGTACTGGCACGACAACTTCGGCCAGCCGATGAGTCACGGCTGCGTCAACCTGCCCACGCAGGAGGCCAAGTGGTTCTTTTATTGGGCCGAGGTCGGGACGCCGGTGCTCGTCTCGTCGCGGCCCCATCGCGGCGCGTGAGCGCACCGCCCGGCGTGACGGAAGCGCGCCCGGCGTGTTACAACAAGCACACTTCATCAGGAGGCAACCAAACATGGGACTTCTAGACGGAAAAAAGGCGCTGGTCTTCGGCGTCGCCAACAAGCGCTCGATCGCCTGGGGCATCACCGAGGCGCTGCTGCGCGAAGGGGCGACGGTCGGCCTGAGCTACGCGGGCGAGGTGCTCGAAAAACGGGTGTTCCCGCTGGCCGAAGAGGCCAACATCACCTTCGTCGAAAAGTGCGACGTGACGTCGGACGAGGAGATCGAAGCGGTCTTCGCCAAGGCCAAGGATCGCTTCGGCACGGTCGATATCCTGGTCCACGCCGTGGCGTTTGCGCCGGGCGACGACCTGGGCGGGCGCTTCCGCGACGTGAGCCGCGAGGGGTTCAAGCTGGCGCTCGACATCTCCGCCTACAGCCTGATCCCGATGGCGAAGCACGCCGCCGAGTTGATGCCGGATGGCGGCAGCATCATGGCGCTGACCTACTACGCCGCGGAGAAGGTCATGCCGCGCTACAACGTGATGGCGATCGCCAAGTCCGCGCTGGAGAACATCGTGCGCTACCTGGCGGTGGACCTGGGGCCGCAGGGCATTCGCGTCAACGCGCTCAGCCCGGGGCCGATCAAGACGCTGGCGGCGGCGGGCGTGCCCGGCTTCCGGCTGATGCTCAACTATGCCGACCGGATCGCCCCGCTGCGGTCGCAGATCACGCAGGACGACGTCGGCAATGCGGCGGTGTTCCTGGCGAGCGATTGGGGCAAGCTGGTCACCGGCGAGACGCTGTACATCGACGGCGGCTATCACGTGCTGGGGTTGACGGTCACCGAGGACGAACTGAAAGCCTAGCGGCTCCGATGGGGCGACGGCACGCGGTCGCCCCACGCTTTTCGCTTCCGGGCGGTTAAAGCTCGCCGGCGCGCATCCGCAGGGGGCGCTTGAGGGCGGGCCGCGCCAGCGGCGCCACGCGCGCCTCGACGTAATTGTAGTCGATCGCTTGCTTCTTGCGGTTCTTGGTGGCGCTGGCCGGGTCGGCTTTGCTCAGGGTGTCTTTGTCGCGCTTTTCGACCAGCGTCACGCTCAGGCCCTGGTTGGGCATCAGGAACAGGGTATGGTATTCGTCCCAGATGGAGTTCCGGAAGAACTTCAGCTCCGAGTCCGGGTCCATCCGGTAGATTTCCTTGCGCGCATCCTTCAGGCTCAGCGCGCTCAGGCGTTGGGCCAGTTTTTCGCGAGCCGTCTCATCCATCGGGATTCACTCCGAGATTGGCGAATTGCACAGTCCAAAACGATCTGCCTGCATTTTAACACAAATCCGGCTCGCCGCCGCATAGCAGCCCGGCGCCGGGTGATGTACAATCGAGTGGCACACGCCAGCCCATAGAATAGTCTGATGACCGACACGTATACCGTTTACGAGCTTACTGCCACCATCCGCGACCTGTTCGAGCTTGACCCGCGCCTGCAAGACGTGTGGGTCGAGGGCGAGATCAGCAACTTCAAGCGGGCCGCATCCGGGCACCTGTACTTCACGCTCAAGGACGACAAGAGCGAGCTGGCGTGCGTCATGTGGCGCAGCCAGGCGGCGTTCCTGCCGTTCGAGCCGCAGCACGGCGACGCGGTGCTGGCCCACGGGCGCGTGACCGTCTACGAGGCGCGCGGCCAGTACCAGTTGTACTGCGACGCCATCCAGCCGGCGGGCGTCGGCGAGCTGAACCGCCAGTTCGAGCTGCTCAAGGCCCGCCTGGAAGCCGAGGGCCTGTTCGCGCCGGAATTGAAGCGCCCGATCCCGGCCTTCCCGCGCCGCATCGGGATCGTGACGTCGCCCACGACCGCCGCCTTTCAGGACATCCAGAACGTGCTGCGGCGCCGCTTCCCGATGGTGGAGGTCGTGCTCAGCCCGACGCCCGTCCAGGGCAAGGACGCCCCGCCGCAGATCGTCGAGGCCCTCCAGCGCCTGAACGCCTACGGGCAGGTCGACGTGATCCTGCTGGCGCGCGGCGGCGGCAGCCTGGAAGACCTGTGGTGCTTCAACGACGAGGCCGTCGTGCGCGCCGTGGTCGCGTCGGAGATCCCGATCGTGACCGGCGTCGGCCACGAGATCGACTTCACGCTGGTGGATTTCGCCGCCGACGAGCGCGCGCCCACGCCTTCCGCTGCCGCCGAGCTGGTGACGCCGGATGGCGCCGCGCTGAAGTTCGAGCTAGCGGCCCGCGCGGATCGCCTGCTGGCGGTGATGGGCGACCGGCTGGCCGGGCAGCGCCAGGCGCTCGACGCCAACCGCCGCCTGCTGGAACGGCTCTCGCCGCTGGTCCAGATTCAAACGGCGCGGCAGCGCATCGACGAGATCGCCAACCGGATCGACACCCACCTGCGCCACGGGCTGGCGCGGCGGCGCGACCGGCTGGACGCCCGCATCCGCGCCCTGGAAGCGGCCAATCCCCGCGCGCTGCTGGCGCGCGGCTATGCGATCGTCACCCGCACCGGGGACGGGCACCGCGTCACCAGCGCGCACGACGCCGCCGAGGGCACCCGGATCGACATCGCCCTGCACGATGGACACCTGGCGGCCACCGTCCGCGAGCGCGCCATCGACAGCGAGCCACGGGACTGAGACATGAGCGAAGAACAGGCAGTCATCGCCGGGCGCTACCAGGTGGGCAATCTGATTGGCCGAGGCGGCATGGGGCACGTCTATCGCGGCGTGGACCTGTACACCGGCGAGATCGTGGCGATCAAGGAGCTGCACCGCCACATCGTCGAGGAGAACCCGGACCTGGTCGACCGTTTCAAGCGCGAGGGCGAGGCGCTGCGCCAGCTCGATCACCCGAACATCGTCAACGTGATGGCGACGATCGAGCACGACAACACGCATTATCTCGTGATGGAGTACATCAGCGGGGGATCGCTGCGCGAGCTGATCGACGAGCAGGGGCGGCTGCCAGTCGAGGTGGTGCTCAACGTCGCGCTGGACCTGGCCGACGCCCTGACGCGCGCCCACCGCATGAACATCATCCACCGCGACATCAAGCCCGACAACGTCCTGCTGGCCGAAGACGGCACCCCGCGCTTGACCGATTTCGGCGTCGCGCACCTGGGCAACCGCACCCGCCTGACGCAAACCGGCTCGGTGATCGGCACCTACGCCTACCTGAGCCCCGAAGCCTGCAACGGTCTGGACCTGGACGAGCGGACCGACATTTGGTCGTTCGGCGTGCTGTTGTACGAGGCCCTGACCGGGCGCCTGCCGTTCCAGGAAACGGGCACCGCCGCCATGCTGACCGCCATCCTAACCAAGTCCGCGCCGGACATCAACCGCCTGCGGCCCGGCCTGCCGCCCGCCCTGGTGGACCTGATCGACGGCATGTTGGTCAAGGAACGCGACCACCGCATAAGTAGTATACGCCTGATCGGCGCCGAACTGGAGGCGATCATTCGCGGGATGGACACCCCGCTGCGCCGGCTCGTGTTCGGTGAGGAGATCGGCACGCCGGGCCGGTCGCGTTTCGCCACGCCGTCCGATCACGACATCGGCGTTCCGGGGATGGCGCATCACGATCCCGACCACACGCACGGCTTCAGTGTCTATCCCACGCCATCGGATGCCCACCCCACCAGGCCGCCCACCGGCGCCCCGGCGCCCACCCCTGCCGGGCACATGATCACGCCGAGCGGGTATATCCGGCCCGACGGCGTCTACGTCACCCCGTCCGGCGAGCTGGTGCCGGTCCGGTCCGGGAAATGGCTGTGGCTGACGATCATGGTGTCGGTGATCGTGCTGGCCCTGGCGGCGATCGCCGTGACGTGGCTCGCCACCATGGACGACGATACGCCGGGCCTGGAGGCGAATCGCTCGGTGCCGGAAGACGTGATCCCGGCGGTGGAGCCGGTCGGGCCGGACGAGTACATGGTGCTGGTGGCCCAGTTGGAGCCGCTGGGCCCGGTCGAGCGCGAGGCGGGCCGCTTCGTGGCCGACGAGCTGATCCAGACGCTGGAAGTCGGCGTGCCGTTTTCGAACGTGCGCGTGCGGCGCTATCCGCGGATCGTCACGTCCCAGGCCGAAGCGCAGGAAGCGGCGGCGGCCAACGACGCCACCGTGATCATCTGGGGCAACTTCACGCCCAACACGATCGAGCTGGCGGTGCAGATCGGCGAGACGACGGCCTTCCCGCAGATGCCGGTCGAGCGGCAGGCGCTCGAACAGGCGGCGAACGTGCGCGTGCGGATGGCCGACGAGCGGCGCGAATCGGTCGCCACGATGGTATTGGGCGTGCTGGCGACGCTGCACGCCGGCGACGGCAACGTGTACGAATACATGCGCACGCTGGCGATGATGGACGAGGTCAACGTGCAGGACGCGCAGATCGTCGGCGACAACGTGGCAGCCTACGTGCACCGCTATTTCGCGGCGTTCAACAAGGACATGCCGGCGGCCTTCGAAGCCATCGACGGGGCGCTGGCGAAAGACGCGTCCAACCCGCTGCTCTACGGGCTGCAGGGCGTGGCGCTGCTCCACGAGGCGCGCACCGACGAAGCCGCCCGCGCCGCTGAGACTGCCGCCCGCCTGGGGCCGTTCAACTGGGTCGTGCCGCTGTACCTGCTCGCCAACAGCACCGAGCGCACCGAGGACGTGCTGGCCTACGACGCCCGCATTCTGACGCTCCGCCCGGACGACTGGTACGCGCACAGCGCGCGCGGGGCGCTCTATTACGTGTCGGGCCGGCAAGACGCCGCCCGCGAGGATCTCGAAGCGGCCATCGCGCTGGAGCCGAACGCCAATTTCCCGTACGTCTACGCGGCGCTGATCGCCATCAACGAGGGGCGCTTCGAAACTGCCGCGCAGTACATCAAGGTCATCCTGGAAGACTTCCCGGACCCGAACCTGTACAGCCGCATCGTGGGGACGACGGTGGGCGGCCACGACGATTTCGGGCCGCTGGTCACCGTCTTCGTGAACGTGAGCATGGGCCGCTACGAGCAGGCCATCGAGGCCGCCAAAGAGGGCCACGAGCGCATGGGCCCGGTGCCGGACCTGTTTGTTTTGCAGGGGATGGCGTACTGCAACCTGGGCAACAACCGCGGCGCCGAGGCCGCCTATTCGACTGCGATCGACGTGAGCCGGCGGATCAGTTGGCAATACACGTGGTTCACGCATTTGCTGCGCGGGGATGTGCGGCTCAAGATGCAAAACCAGGACGGCGCCGGGGAAGACTTCGCGCTTGTGCGCGAGGCCCGGCCCGATCTGGATTCGCTCATCAGCGGCTTCGAGGCGGGCGCGATCGACTGCACGAACCTGTTCGGCAGCGTCACGCAGGGCAGCGATCCGGCCCTGCCCGGTGCCGTGGAGGGCATGTCCGCGCCGGAGGGCGCCGGGGAAGATTAGCGGCCCGGCCACTAGCGGAGGAAACATGGGCACTGAAGACAAGAACACCGACCAACTGACGTTCGAGCAGGCGTTCGCCGAGCTGGAAGACATCGTCAACCGGCTGGAATCCGGCGACCTGCCGCTGGAAGAATCCGTCGACCTGTACGAGCGCGGGCAGAAGCTGGCGCACCTGTGCGGCGCCATGCTCGATTCGGCGGAGCTGCGCGTGCAGCAGCTCGCCGCCGACGGGACCGTCGAACCCCTGGACGACTGACACGCGGAGCGCGCCAGCATGGCCGGAATCCAACTGACGCGGGCCGCCGTCACGGCGCGCCTGGCGGGCGATCGCAACCTGTCCGGCGCGAACCTGTCGGGACTGGACCTGTCGGCGCTGGACCTGTCCGCGGCGGACCTGCGCGACGCCGTCCTGGTGGGGGCCGACCTGCACGGCGCGGCGCTGACCGGGGCGACGCTCAGCGGGGCGGACCTCACCGGCGCGAACCTGCGCGGGGCGAGCCTCGTCCGGGCCACGCTGGGGCGCTATCGCGACGGGCACACCAGCCAGTCCGAGGCGATCCTGGTAGGGACCGACCTGACCGGGGCCGATCTCACCGGCGCGGACCTGCGGCGCGTCGAGCTGCACGAGGCCACCCTGGCCCGCGCCACGCTCACCGGGGCCGCAATGGCCGGCGCGCGGCTGATCAAGGCCAACCTGGCGGGCTGCGCCGCCGCCGGGGCCGATCTCTCCGGCTCGGAGCTGCGCGAGGCCGTGCTCGAACGCGCCAACCTCACCGGCGCCGACCTGACTCTCGCCAACCTGACCGGCGCGCGGCTGAAAGCCGCCGCCCTGGCTCGCGCCAACCTCCACCGGGCGCTGATGCCCAATCTCAGCCTGTACGGGCTGGACCTGACCGGCGCGATTCTCACCCAGGCCGACCTGCTCAACGCCGACCTGCACGACTCCGATCTGAGCCACGCCGACCTGCGCGACGCCCAGCTCACCGGCGCGATCCTGACCGGGGCGCGGCTGGCTGGCGCCAACCTGGCACGGGCAGCCCTGGCCGGGGCGGATCTCAGCGAGGCGGACCTGTCGGGCGCGCGGCTCAACGGCGCGGACCTGGCCGGCGCGGTGTTGTACGGGGCGAATCTATCCGGGGCGCGGCTGGTAGGGGCCAACCTCACCGGGGCGGACCTGACCGGCGCGGTGGTCGCCAACGCCGAGTTTTCCGCCGAAACGGCGCTCACCGGGGCGCTGTTCCTGGGCGTCAGGCTGAGCGGCCAGCAGCTCAAATTCGTGGAGCCGGGCGGCGCGCAGATCGGCCCGGCCCCAGGCGATTTCAAGCCCAAGCGTGGCGGGCCGGATGACCGGCCCTGGTGGAAGCGGTGGTGAGGCGCACGCCGCGTTAGAACAGGTCGAAGTCGAACAATTCCTCGAGGAACGACTCGCGTTTTTTGCGCTTTTGCGGTTTGCGCCGCGGATTGCGCCGGTCCTCGTCGTAGTAATCGTCGTCATCATCGCGGTCGTCGTAGCGGCTATCGACCGGCGCGCGCGACGCCTGCTCGATGGCCCCCGACCGCTCGATGATTTTGTCCAGCTCGCCGCGATCCAGCCACACGCCGCGGCACTGCGGGCAGTAGTCGATCTCCACGCCCTGGCGATCCGCGATCACCAGGTCCGTGTCTTTGCATACAGGACATTTCATCGATCCAGCTCGCTCCTCTGGGTGCTTTCCGGTACGGTACGGTACGCAGATGTTAGCAGCGGCAGATCGCCCGCCATCCCCCCAAATTTAGGGGGATCACAGGGCGGCGTGGGCGAACGCCTCCAGCCCGTCGAGATCGTCCAGGGCCAGCCATTGCAGCATTACGCGCTGCACGCCCGCCTCGCCCAGCCGTTCGACCTGCTCCACCACCTCGGACGGCGTGCCGACCACCATGCCGCGCCCGGTCAGATCGTCGCGCTCCGCGCCCGCGTCGCTCAGCTTCTGGCGCAGGTCGCCGTCCGTCCGCCCGAACACGAGGCCCGTCATCAACGAGCGCCGCACCGCGTCCGGGGCACGCCCCTCGGCGCGCAGCAGGTCGTCGAGCAGCGCGTTCAGCTCGGCGAAACGCGACGCGGTGACGAACACGGCGTTCCACTCGTCCGCGAACCGCGCGACCATCGGCAGCGTGCGCTCCGGGCCGTTGCCCCCGATCAGGATCGGCGGGCCGCCGGGGCGCGCCGGGCGCGGCAGCAGCACCGCGTCGTAAAACCGGTAGTACGCACCCTCAAACGTGACCGGCTCGCCGGAGCGGAGCAGCCCGGTGAGCACGTGCAGCGCCTCCTCGAACCGGTCGAAGCGCTCGCCGGAGCCTTTCAGCAGGTCGTAGCTGTAGTTATGGTGCTCGCGCTCCTGCCAGCCCGCGCCCACGCCCAGCGTCAGCCGCCCGCCCGACAGGTCATCGACCGCCGACGCCATGCGGGCCGTCATCGCCGGGTGGCGGAACGAGACGGGCGTCACCAGCGGCCCGAACGCGATCCGCTCGGTGTGATCGGCCAGCCACGCCAGCGACATCCACAGCTCGAGCGAATCCTGGTCGGGCGGATCGGGATTGACGAAATGATCGGATCGGTACAGCCCCACGAAGCCGAGGTCCTCCACGGCGCGGGCGATACGCTTCCAGCGCGGCCAGTTGAGTCCCATCTGGCCCTCGATCATGATGGCGATTTCGGGTTTCGTCATCGTCGGTTTCTCCTCATATCGCTTACTCGTCCGGGTTCGAGCTTACCGTCTCAGCCGCCGCAGCACCAGCCGCGGCACCATCTCGGCCTCTTCCACATCCAGCAGCAGCGCCGCACCCCAGAACACCGCCGCGCCCAGGACCATCGCCCCGCCCGCCTGGAACAGAACCGGCAGATCGGGCAGCAGGCGCAGGAAGCCGCCCGCCGCCAGCGCCATCAGCGCCGAGGCGACCAGCGTGCGCGCCGCGCTGCCGAGCACGCGCCGCTCGTCCAGGCCGCCGACCCGCCGCCGCAGGATGATCCACAGCGCCGTGCTCTCCAGCGCGGTGGCGATGGACATCGCCAGCGCCAGCCCGCCGAACGGCCCGCGCTCGAACTCGGTTGTGTCCGGGTAGCCCATGGCGTAGATCAGGGCGAGGCTCAGCGCGATGTTGAGCAGCATCGTCGCCGTGCCGACCTTGACCGGCGTCCACGTATCGTGCAGCGCGAAGAAGGCGCGCACCAGGATCTCCAGCACGGTATGCCCCGCCAGCCCCACGCTGAACAGCGCCAGCGCCCAGGCCGTCCCGGCGGTGTCGCCACTGGACCACTCGCCGCGCTCGAACAGCAGCGCGATCACCGGGCGGCTGACGACGGCCATCCCGATCCCCGCCGGGATCGACAGGAACAACACGCTGCTCAGCGCGCGGGCCAGCGTGCGGCGAAAATCGTCGGAATCCTTGAGCGCGCCCAGCGTGGAGAGCGTGGGAAAGACCGCCGTCCCCACGCTTTGGCCCAGGATGCCGATCACGGTGAACATCAGCGTGAAGGCCACGCCCAGCGCCGTGACACTGCCCTCGACCATGCCCGACGCCAGCGCTGTGTTCACCCAGAAATTAACCTGCACCACGCCCAGTCCCAGCACGCGCGGCCCCATCAACAGCAGGACCTCGCTCACGCCGGGCACGTTCAGGCCGAACAGGGGCCGGTAGCGGAACCGGACGCGCAGCAGCGCCGGTATCTGCACGCCGAGGTGCAGCCCCGCGCCCAACACCGCGCCCCACGCCAGCCCGTGCACGTCCCCGCCGCGCGCCAGCACCAGCGCCCCGAAGATCAACCCCAGGTTGTACATGCTGGGCGCCAGCGCGGGCGCCAGGAAATGCTGGTGGGCGTTCAGAATGCCCATGAACAGCCCGCTGATCCCGAAGACGATCACGGTCAGCAGCATGATCCGCATCAGCTCGACCGTCAGCGCCTGGGTATCCGGCGCGGCATCCGGCACCAGCAGGCGGCGCGCGATCGGCCCGGCCAGGGCGAACGCCAGCCCGGCCAGCAGCGTCGCCGCGAGAACCAGCAGGGTGATCACGCCGCCCGCGAGCCGCTCGGCCCCGTCGTCGTCGCCCAGCGCCAGGAAGCGCGTGAACACCGGGATGAACGCCGAGCCGAGCGCCCCGCCCGCCACCAGCACGAACAGCGTCTCCGGGACGCGCTGCGCAGCCATGAACGCGTCCAGCTCGACGCCCGCGCCGAACGCCGCGTTGATCGCGGACTGGCGGACGATGCCCAGCACGCCGCTGGCGATGTAGGCCAGCATCACGATCCCGGCGGCCTGCGCGATCTGGCGGCCCGACAGGGCCCGCGCCGAAGCGTGCGGCTCGGTCATCGCCCCTCCCGGCCCCTCACGCGAAGCACGCGCGCGCCTCGGCCAGCGCGTCCAGCACCACCGGCATGGACTCCAGCCAGCGGGCGGGAAGCTGCTCGGACACCTCGAAGGCGAGTCGGCGGCCATCCGGCGCGCCCTCCTCGATCCGCTCCAGGACCAGCCGCCGCAGTTCCCCGGCGGGCAGGTCGTAGCAGCCCAGGTTGATGTGCGCCCAGAACAGCTTATCCGGCCACGCGGCCCGCGCCTCGGCCAGCGTCAGGTCGCCCTCCGGCGGCGGCGTCAGCGACTCGATCAGGTCGATCGGCGCCCCGGCAACCAGGTCCTTGACGACGGCAAGCTGCCCGTCGTAGTGGCAGCCGACGACCTTCCCCGCCGCCTGGAGCACCGGGAAGCATTCCTCGTAGACGGGCAGCAGAAATTCGCGGTAGCGGCGCGGGCCGAGCGTCTCGGCGGTGAAGTTCTCCAGCACGTTGATGTAGCGCCCCGGCCCCCCGGCCACGATCTCGACGTGGCGCCGGAACTGGACCAGCAGCGCCTCGTACAGCGCGCGCACCTCGTCCTCGTACTCGTACAGGTGCAGCGCGAAGTTGCCCAGCCCGGCGTAATCGACCAGGATGGTTTGCAGCGGGGTGCGCCCCATGCGCGGCACGGCGACGGCGTAGGGCGGCAGCGCCGCGTCCTGCTCCAGAAACGACTCGTAGGCGGGCGCGAGCGCCGTGTGCTCGACGATGTACGTCATCACGCGGTAATCCTCGGCGGTTTCGAGGAAGTATTTCTGGTGCCAGTCCTCGGCCCAGGTGGCGGCGATCTCGCCCACCGGCGTGCGCCACGTCTGCCGGTGGAGCAGCCTGCCGCCCTGGCGGATCGCGTCGTCGCGCACCTCGATCGAGGCATCGTAGCTGACCTCCCAGGTGGGGACGAAACACGTGACGCCCAGCCCGTCCTCGAACATCTGCTGCACGACGGGATGATCGACCGGGGGCAGCTTGCTCTGGTAAATCGTGTAGGGGATCTGGTCGGGCCGCTCGCCCGCCCAGAACGCGGCCAATTGCTCGCGGAGATCCATGTTGGCGTGTCCTCGTGGGTGCGCCGGATACCATCCCGCCGAGTATAGCAGGTGATCGCGCCGGAAAGAAAAAAGGGCATCCTTCAACAGGCGCCCTTGCATCTCGGATTGAAGCACATCGCTCGTTATGGTGTCAAGGTAAGCGTGTACTCAGCACTGACGGTGAAAAAATTGAAGTCCCATAAAGCTTCACCAACCGTCACGATATAAGAATCGGACTTTCCCTCTAGCCCAAGAACACCACTGCTCAACTCCTCACCCTGCAAGGCAGCCGCCTCATCCAATTCACCATCACTGATTACATGAATCGTGGTCGCAGGATAGAAGTTGCCGGTCTGTTTCTCATAGTGCAAACTGAATGGACCTTCTGCTTCTATGACGAAATAGTCTACGGTTTCATTGGTTAAGGAACTAGACACAGCTTCATCGGCAACCAACACCTGAGGTTTGAGCAAACTCAGTGTATATTCACCTAGACTATCACCCGCACGCCCGTTATTTCGGGTCGCTAAAAGATTGTAAGTCCCATCTGCGGGCAATTTAGCCGCCAAAACAGCACTGTTGAACCCATACACTGAACTCAACATATTGAAGTCAGTATCTAATAATATGATCGATGGCATTGACAAATCACCCAAAACTTCTACTGCGGACATTTCGGCCACGATGATATCACCTGCTGCGCCCTGAAAAACATAAGGGACTTCAAAAGCTTGATTTGTGATTTCACCAGTCACACTTTGTCCATATTCGATAGTGGTATCCCCGCCTTGAGCCAGGGCAGGAACGCCTAAACAGGTTAAGATGATGAGAGTGAAGATCAGAGCAAGGGATTTCATTTTTTCCTCCTAAATAATAGGAATGACAGTCTAAATCATAGCTTATCTTATGCAAAATTATGCGAGCTGCAAAATAACATCAAGCGTCGCCATTCTTGTTTTTCCTGCTCAAGAACCCCAACAAAGGGTACTTTTCAAATTTCTTATTTCCCCGCCGCGCCACACCTGCTAAAATCCCCGTGTATCGCGTCTCACACAGGAGTAGCACTATGCTCGACAGCGAGCACATGGACCGGGCGCGCGTCGCTGCCCAACCGGTCCCCCGGCGGCTGCCCTGGCCCCTGCGGTGGCCGCTGCGCCTGATCTGGTTCGTCGCGCAGCTTGCCATCGCGCTGTACGGGCTGGGCGTGATCGCCTACCTGGTGGCCGAGGCGGTCGTTGGCGAGGACGTGAGCCTGGTCGGGTTCTTCGGGAACTTCTTCCCGTGGCTGGCGTGGGGTGGGTTCATCCTGGCGCTGGTCGCGCTGTTCTCGCGCTTCCGCAAGCCACTGATCGCGCTGCAACTGCCGGGCATCGTCATGTTCGTGATCCTGTACGGCGCGCTGTTCTGGCCCCAGTCGATCCCCGCGACGTCCGGCCCGCCGCTGACCGTCGCCACGTTCAACGTGCACGCCCATTCGGACCCGGACGCGGCCGCCGGCGCGGTCGCCAAACTGGACGCCGACCTGCTGGGCATCGAGGAGTTGAGCAGCGAGCACGTCCCGGCGCTGGAGGAACGGCTGGCCCGGCGCTACCCGTACCGGGCGCTCTACGCCAAAGAGCCCTACGACGGCGCCAAGCCGCCGCCGCTGTCGGGCGTGGGCCTGCTCAGCCGCTACCCGATCCTCGACCACGAGGCGATCGTCACCGAGCACCGGATGCGCCACCTGCGCGCCACGGTGAACGTCGAGGGTGTCGCGGTGACGGTCTACGTCATCCACCCGGACAACCCGACGTTCATGCCGCCGCACCACTACTCGACCGCGCGGCGCTCGTCGGCCTTCGACGAACTGCTGCCACGCATGGCCGCCGAGAGCAACCCGGTGCTCGTCCTGTGCGACTGCAACATGACCGACCGCAGCGACGATTATCGCCGGATGGCCCGGCGGTTCAACGACGCCTTCCGCGAAGCCGGCTGGGGGATGGGCTTCACCTTCTCGGCGACGACCGGCCTGATCCCGCCCGCCATCCGGATCGATTACGTATGGCACAGCGACGAATTCGTCGCGCGCGATGCCTACGTGGGCGACGACAGCGGTCCCTCGGACCATTACCCCGTCGTGGCCGAGCTGGCCCTGCGCGACATGGCGCCCAGCGAGCGCGCGGCCCGCTGACGCTACTCCGGCACGCCGTCGCCAATGACCAGCGCGAGCGTCAGCGCGGCCAGCAGTTCGGCGGCGTTCTCCACCTTCTGGGGCGCGACGTTCTCGTAAACGTCACCCGCGGTGTGCATCACGTCGCCCTCGGCGGTTTCCTGGCCCCACCACGGATCGGCGGCGCCGTCCCACTGCCACGCCTCGAAATAGGCCACCGGCACATCCTGAAGCACGAAGGGGTAATGATCGCTCCAGTCGCCGGTGAAGCCGCCCCACGTGTCGTCGGGACTCGTGCCGAACGGCAGGCCCAGCCCGGCGGCCAGGTCCAGCGCCAGATCGCGCACCCAGACCGGCCCGCCCTCGATCTCCGGCGCGGCGTCTTCCGCTTCCGGCCAGGTGATCTTGGCCCCGGCGTACACGTTGAGCGCCGTGCCGACGCCCACCGAGTCGACGTTGATCATGGCGACTACGTTGGCGATCTCGTCGCCCAGGCTACCGGCATACACGCTCGCGCCGGACGGCGAGCCGCCTTCCTCCGCCCCGAAGGCGACGAAGACCAGCGTGTGGACCGGCTCGACGTCCTGCAAGACCTCCGCCGCGGCCAGCATCGCCGCCACACCAGACGCGTTATCCCCGGCGCCGGTCCCGGCAGTCACCGAGTCCATGTGCGCGCCAACGACGACCATCCCCTCGCCGCCGGGTTTGACGGCGATCACGTTGCGCGAGGTCACCGGCTCGCCGGATGCCGCCTCGTCGCCGGGCGGCGCGATCTCGAAGGACTGGACCTCGACGGCGTAGCCCCAATCGCGGAAGGCGGCGGCGATATACTCCGCGGCGCGGGCCTCGGCCTCGCCCCCCATCGGGCGCGCACCGATCGCCACTGACAGTGCCCGGACGTGCTGCATGACGTCCTCGGCGGTGATCGCCGCGACGACGTCGACCGGTCCCTGGGCTACGGCTACGGCAGCCGGCAGCAGCAGGGCCACCAGCAGCACGACAGGACCCAGTATTCGACGGGTGATCATAGTGCCCTCCTTGTGGTAAACCGTTATTCGGTTTTACGCGTGCAGCGTGGAATATAGGTTTCCATGGACCGGCCCGCCTGGGCAATTTCGCCAAATGGCGCGCTACGGGGCCGGGGTGATGGCGAAGCGCTCGTCCTGCTCGACGATGCGGCGCAGGCCCTCTTCGAGGAACACGCGCGGGCGGAATCCCAACAGCTCCCCGGCCAGCATCAGATCGGCACACAGGCGCGACACGCCCGCGCTCTGTTGGGTCGTGTGCAGCAGGTGCGGCTCGTGTCCGGTGACCGCGCCGATCAGCGCGACGAGGTCGTTGACGCTCGTCTCGACCCCGCTGCCGACGTTGATCACGCGCCGGTTGACGTGCGGCGCCGTCCCTGCCGCGATCAGCGCGTCGACGACGTCATCGATGTAGACGAAATCGCGCGTCTGGACGCCGCTGCCGTGCACCACGACCGACCCGCTGCCGAGCACCTGGCGCAGCACCTGCGGGATCACCGGCGGGTGCACCGCGGGAAGCTGCTGGCCGGGGCCGTAGGCGTTGAACACGCGCACGCTCACCGTCTCGAAATCGCACAGCCGCCCGATGGTGTGCAGGTACTGCTCCGCCGCCAGCTTGCTGACCGCGTAGGGCGAGTCCGGGGCGGGCGGCAGGCTCTCGTGAACCGGCTGGTGCTGCTGGGCGCCGTAGATCGCGCCCGACGAGACGAGCACCACCCGGCGCACGCCCACATCGCGCGCCGCTTCCAGCACGCTGACCGTGCCGTCCACGTTGACGGTATTGTACTCGCGCGGGAAGCGCACGCTCTCCGGCACGCTGACCCGCGCCGCCAGGTGATACACGCAGTCGACGCCTTGCAGCAGCGTCCACAGGCGCGGCAGGTCGTTGACGTCGCCACGCGTGAAGCTCACCTCGGGCGGCAGCCGCGCCGGATCGCCCGCGCTGAGGTCGTCGATCACGCGGACGCTGTAGCCCTTCTCGAACAGCCGGCGAACGAGCGCGCTTCCCACAAATCCCGCGCCGCCGGTTACCAACACTTGTGTCAAAACCCGTCCCTCTCTCGTCACTCCCAGGCCCGCCGAGGCGCGGTTGGCACGCCCCGCACTTTGTGGCATTATAACCCCACTTAGCCTACCGTCTGCAAATCGCGCAGGCCGCCGAACGGATGCCATGCCCCCCTATTCACGCGCCACCACCCGCTCGCTGCTGCTCGTAGCCGGGCTGATCGCCCTGCTCTGGCTGGCCGGGACGCCGTCCGGCGTGCTCGGCAAGGCGGACGCGGTCGGCTATGCCATCTGCCACCGCATCGAGGCGCGCTCGTTCCACGTCCACGACCGCCCGCTGCCGCTGTGCGCGCGCTGCACCGGGATCTACCTGGGCGTGATGGCCGGGCTGGCGGTTTTCGCCGGGAGCGGTCGCCTGCGCGCGGGGCGCCTGCCGCCGGTGCGCGTGCTGGCCGTGCTGGTGCCGCTGGGCGCCACCTATGCCATCGACGGTCTGAACAGCTACCTGACCCTGTTCGAGTTCTACTCGCCGCCCTACGAGCCGCGCAACAGCCTGCGGCTGGTCACCGGGCTGGCGTTTGGGCTGGCGATGATCGCGCTGGCCCTGCCGGTGTTCAACGCCACCGTCTGGCGGATGCCGGGGCGCGGCGCGACGATTCGCAGCCTGCGCGAGCTGGCCGCGCTGCTCGCCATCCTGGGGCTGGTCGCCGCCGGGGTGATGGTGCGCGTCCCGGCGCTGCTGCTGTTCTTCGGGCTGGTCAGCGCGGCGGGCGTGGTGGTGATGTTCGTGCTGGTGGGAGGCGTGCTGTTCGTGACGCTCACCCGGCGCGAAAATGCCGCCGAACGCTGGCGCGACCTGGCCGCCCCGGCGCTGGCAGGGCTGGCGTTCGCCCTCGCGCTCATCGGCCTGATCGACGCGGTGCGCTATGCCCTCACCGGCACGTGGGACGGGTTCAACCTCTGGGGCTGAGCGCCGTCAGGGGATCGCGTCGAACGGCGGGCGGCGCCCGGCCACCATGCCCCGCAGCGTCTCGACCGCCTCGCGCGCGGCGCGGCGAGTCGCCTCGTCCAGCGGCAGCGCGGCGAACTCGTCCTCGTCCAGCACGGTGATCGCCCCACCGGGCGCGATGAACAGGTCCAGCGCCAGGTCGTCGGCCACGATCTCGCGCTCGCCCAGGCGCGCCGGGCGGGTGACGTTGCAGTACCAGCCCTTCAGGTGATCGTCGCCGGCGTCGTACATCTGGAAGATGTTGTACCAGCGGTCGCTGAAAAACCACTCGACGAAACGATCGCCCCGGCGAAAGGTGTGGTACCCGGCAGCGACGTCGGGCCGGTTGAAGAACGCTTCGAGCTTCACCCACGTCGCGCCGCGCGCCAGCACGCGTCCCTGGTAGCGCCACGTTTCGCGCCCGGCGTGGTCGTTCTTGATCACGGTGATCGCCGTCATGCGCGCGGCTGCCCTTCCCGCACGCCGTCCTCGACCAGCGCCAGCCGGACGGTGAACACGCTGCCTCGCCCGATCTCGCTCTCCGCGGCCAGCGTGCCCCCGTGCAGCTCGACGATCTGCTGCGCGATCGCCAGCCCCAGGCCCAACCCCTCGCTGCCGCCTTCTGTGGCCCGGAAAAACGGCTGGAAAATGTACGGGAGCTGGTCCGGCGCGATACCCGGCCCGGAATCCAGCACGTGGATCGCGGCGTGCCCGGCCTCGGCGGCCAGACGCACGCTCACCTGTCCCTCCTCGGCGGAATAGTGGATGGCGTTGAGGATCAGCCTGGTCACCACCTGCGTCAGCCGCCGCCAATCGCCGTCGATGGTCAGTGGCTCGCCCGGCATCTCGACGGCCAGCCGGATCTGCCAGCGCTCGACTTCGGGACGGTGGACGGCGAGCACGTCGCGGATCAGGTCCTGCAGCACGAGCGGCTTGCGGTGCAGGCGGATCGTCCGGCGCCCGAAGCGCACCACGTCGAGCAGGTCCTCGACCAGCCCGATCATGTTTTCGGCCACGGTGTCCAGCACGTCGAGGTGCCCGGTGGCGTGTTCGGGCTGGCGGCGGATCAGGTACAGACGGGTCTTGATGTTGGAGATCGGCGTGCGCAGCTCGTGCGCCGCGTTGGCGAGGAACCGGTCTTTCTGGGCTTGCAGCGCCTTCTCCTGGCTGACGTCGCGCAGCATCGCCACGCTGCCGATGCGCTGCCCGTCCGGGCCGTACACCGGCGTCACCGTCATCGCGGCGTCGATCCGGTCGCCGTCCGGGCGGCGAACCTGCACGTGGTCGCGCCAGATGCGCCCCTGCTCAAACAGCGCGTTGGCCTGCCGGGTCACGACGGAGAAGCTGTCCACGGAATGGATGTAGCGGGCGAAGATCTGCTCGGTGGGCAGGTCCAGGTCGCCGGGCGCGGCCCCCAACATCGACACCAGCGCGGGGTTGGTGTAGCGGATGTGCCCGTCCTGCACGTAGGCCACGCCCTCGGCCATCGAATCGAGGATGGCCTGGAGCTGGGCCTGCTTCTGTTCCAACTCCGCGGTGCGCTCGGCCACGCGATCGCTGAGCTGGGCGGCGAAATCGCGCATGGCGTCGTACATTTGCGCGTTCTGGATGGCGACGGCGGCCTGGTCGGCGAACGCCCGCAGGCGTTCCAGGTGATCGGCGGTGTAGAAATCGGGCGCCGCCGCGTAGAGATTCACAAACCCGCTCGCCGCGCCGCTGGACCAAAACGGCACGCCGATGTACGAGCGGAGCGTCCGCGCGAACGGAAACGCCGCCCAGTACGGGTCGCTCGCCATGTCGCCGACCAGCAGCGGCTCGCCCGTCTCGGCCATCGTCTGCAGGTGCGGTGTCTCGGCAACGGGCAGCCGCAGCGCGAGCAGCGCCGCCGCGTCGTCGGGCGAGAAATGCTCGCAGACGCGCACCACGCTCGCCACGCCGTCGCGGATGTACATCACGTCGGCGCCGTCGTGCGGCACGAGGCTCCCCAGGTGGGTCAGCAGGCGGTCGAGAATCACGTCGAGGTCGAGCGTCGTGCTGATCGCGGTGGCGATGTCGCGCAGCGCCTCGGCCAGGGCGCGCTGCTCGCGCTCGGCGGTTTCGGCCAGTTTGCGGGCGGTGATGTCCTCCTTGACCGCCAGGAAATGCGTGATCACGCCGTCAGCGTTTTTGATGGGCGAGATCGACGCCAGCTCCCAGAACAGCTCGCCGTTCTTGCGCACGTTGTGAAACTCGCCGCGCCACTCGCCCCCGGCGGTGATCGTCTCCCACAGGTGCTCGTATTCCTGCGGCGGCATCTCGCCCGATTTCAAAATGCGCGGGTTTTGCCCGCGCACTTCGTCCAACGTATACCCGGTCACCATGGTGAACCGGGGGTTCGCATACTCGATGTTGCCGTCCAGGTCGGTGATGACGACCGTGCTGGCGCTCTGCTCGACGGCGCGCGACAGCTTGCGAAGCTGGTCTTCGGTCTGGCGGCGATACCCCCACACGCGGAACACGATCGCGCCCAGCCCGCCGAACAAGATGATATCGATCATCAGGTGATAGAGGAAGGGCCTGCCGAGGGCGGCGTCGTGAAGCACAATCGTGCGGGCGAGCGCATCCAACAGCGCAATCCCCAGGCCCAAACCGCCACCCAGCAAGATAGGCCGCCCCCAGCTCGCGGCTGGGACGGCGCTGGCTTTCTTCATATGTGCGTCGTCTCCTCAGGGTCAGCTCAGTGCAGCGCAGAGCGACGAACGGTTATCCGATACGCCCACCAGTGTAAAGCTCGATCGTCCCCCCCAGGGCCTGAATCTCGGCGCTCTGTGGCGTCGGGAACTCGGCCACGTTCAAATCGAAGTACAGCCCGCCCGCCCGCCACGGATCGTGAGATTCGATCACCTGGCGCGCATCCAGCTTGAGGCGCACACTGCCGGACTGGTGGGGCGTCACACGGAAGGCCACCGGCCCGGCGGCGCCGTCGTGCGGCACTTCGAGCGTGCATTCCGGCGGATCGACCTCGCAGCCTGGCGCGCTCAGCCGCAGGACCAGGTGCCCCGCCGCGGACAGCGGTGCCTGATCGCCGGCGGGCGCATCGAGGCCCACCATCACCCGCGCGGGATGGTCGATCACCAGCTCCTGGGCCAGCACGGCAACCACCCGCCGCGCGGCACGCGGCGCGGCCTGCTGCCGCTGGGCGGCTTCCTCGGCGGCGCGAGCAGCCTCGGCCCCCTGGACGGCGATCAGTTCACCGGCGGCCCAGCGACCCCGGTCGGTGAGGGCGTACTGCCCTTCCTCCGGCATCTGGATATAGCCGCCCGTCACCAACTGGCGAATGGCCTTCCCGGCCCCACGCTCGCCCAGGCCGGTCCCGGCCCGGATAACCTCGACCGCCGCCGGCCCGTTGTGGCTTGCCAGAAAACGAATGACCGCATGCGCGCGCATGGGCAGCTTTTGGAGTTCGTCCGGTAAAGACATAGGATCCTCACGCCGAAATCTGTCGAAGCCAGTACACACAACTATATGTCACATCCGGCGTTTAAGGCAACCGGCAGGCGGAACGAAAAAGAGCGAGCGATTCCGGGTGCCGGAATGCTCGCTCCTTGTTCGGTGCGGGGCCGCGCGGTCGTCACCTGACCTGAACGCCGCCCTGCACGGTCGATTCCTTGCGATAGTCCTTGAGCCAGCCGTACCGCAGCGGGTCGGTGAGGATCAGGTGATCCAGGGCCTGCTTGTCGTAGTAATAGCGCACGCCCTCGCTCACCAACCGCGCGTAGCCTTCGTCGTCCGACCAGTTCTCGCCGCGCTGATCCAGCAGCGCGCGGAGTTCGGTCTTGACGGCCTCGATGCGGGCTTCCAGGCGGGCAATACGCTGCTGGTTGATCCGCACCGTGTCGACCAGCTCCGCGATCCGTTCGTCCAACGCCGTGTCTATCGGCGCGGTGTGGCCGGTATCAGCAGCCGGAGTCGTCATGCGAAAAGCTTCCTCTCGCCGCGCAGAGCGGCCTGATTCGTCTTGGCTGAGCGAGTTGTCATCGAACTCATCCCCAGCATATCGCATGAAAGTTAGAACGAGATAAGCGCCCGCGTTAGAAGGGTATAAAAACCGCGCCCGCTAGCGCGCGTCGGGCAGCGCCGGGTCGCCGTTGGCCGCCCGCAGCGTGTCGAGCAGCTTGGCTTCCATCTCGCGCAGGTCGGTTGACAGCAGCGAGATCGATTGGCGCGGGCGCGGCAGCGTGACGTGCAGCTCCTTGACGATGCGACCGGGCCGCGCGCTGAAAACCAGCACCCGGTCGGCCAGGAAGACCGCCTCCTCGACGTCGTGCGTGATGAACAGGATCGTCTTCTGGAAGCGCTGCCACACGTCCAGCAGCCAGCGCTGAAGCTCGCGGCGGGTCAGCGCGTCGAGCGCGCCAAACGGCTCGTCGAGCAGCAGCACGTCGCGGTCGGTCAGGAAGGTGCGCAGCAGGGCCGCCCGCTGGCGCATCCCGCCGGAGAGCGTGTCCGGGAACGCGTCCTCGAAGCCTGCCAGCCCGAAAAGCGGCATCATCTCGCGGGCGCGGCGGCGCGCCTCGCGGCGCGGGCGACCGTCCAGCTCCGGCCCCAGGATCACGTTGTCGAGCACGGTCCGCCAGGGCAGCAGCAGGTCGCGCTGGGGCATGTAGCCCACCCGCCCGGCCCGCTTGCGCACCGGACCGCAGTCGAACACGATCTCGCCCGTGTCCGGCTCGGCCAGGCCGGTGATCAGGTTGAACAGCGTGCTCTTGCCGCTGCCGCTCGGCCCGATGATGGTGATGAACTCACCGGGCCGGGCGGCCAGGCTCACGTTGTCCAGCGCGGTGACGGTCTGGCCGCCATCGCGGAAAGTCTTGCTCACGCCGCGCACGTCGAGGCAGGGGGTTTCGGCCATCGCGGGCGCCCTACTCCTCGATCGTGCCGGGCAGAAAGTCGTTGGTGAAGGCGGCCTCGGCGTCGATCCCCTCGGCCAGGATGCCGTTCTCCACCAGGAAATCGCTGAAGCCCTGCCACACCTCGACCGACTGCTGGCCCCAGCGGGGCGCGTCGGCCTGGTACTGCGGCGCGAGCCATTCGGCGCTGGCCCGCACCAGGTCCGGATCGATCTCCGGCACGGCCTCGATCAGGATATCGGCGGCCTCCGCCGGGTTCTGGATGGCGTAGGCGAAGCCGCGCGCCGTCGCCTGGGTGAACGCCGCGACCACGTCCGGCTGCGTCTCGATCATGTCCTGGCTGGTGATCAGGATCGGCGTGTAGTAGTCCGGCACGCAGTCGAGATGATCCATCAGCATGATCGCGTCCAGGTCCACGCCGCGCAGCTCGGCATCGACGCCGGTCCAGCCGTAGTACATCCACGCCAGATCGAAGCGGTCGCGCTGCATGAGCGGGATCGGATCGGCGTAGCCCACGTCGATATACTCGATCGTCCCCGACTCGGCGCCGTCACACACCAGCAGCGTGTCGAGAACGGCGTTTTCCAGGTCCGGCTGGCCGAACCCGCCATAGCGCAGCCCGCCCATGTCCGCCGGGCGCGCCAGCGGATCGTCCTCGGCCAGCGTCACGAAGCCGGACGTGTTGTGCTGGATGATCGCCGCCAGCGACACGATCGGCTGCCCGTCGGCCAGCGCGTAGGTGGCGAACTCCTGGTAGCCGACGCCGAACTGGGCCGCGCCGGTGACGACGACCGTCTCGACCAGCAGATCGGTCGGCTCCTGGATCGACACGTCGAGGTTCGCCTCGTCGTAGTAGCCCAGCGCCTGGGCGACGTAAAAGCCGGTGTGGTTCGTGTTCGGCGTCCAGTCGAGGATCAGCGTCACGCTGGCCCGCTCCTCGGCCTGGGCGAACTCGGTCGCGCCGCCCAGCGGATCGGCCTCGCCGCCGTCCTGGGCCAGCGCGGGCACGCTCGCCGCCGCCAGCCACACCACGATCAACAGGGTGAATAGAGGTTTGAGTCGCATCGCAAACGCTCCTTTACAACTTCCAAAAATACGGTCTTCAAAGGTTTCAGGTGATTGTCAGTAGATGCCCGGCCCGCGCCAGTCGCTCCGCCGGGACGTGTAGTACCAGCGCAGCGCGAGCCGCTCCACCAGATTGACCAGCAGCACCAGCAGCAGCGAGAGCGCCGCCGTCAGGATGATCGCCAGGTAGGCTTGATCCAGCCGAAAGCTGCTGTAACTCCGCTTGAGGAACACTCCCAGCCCGTGCTGGGCGGTGATGTACTCCCCGAAGATGGCGCCGACCACGCTGTACGTCGCCGCGATGCGCAGCCCGCCGAAAAAGGACGGCATCGCCGCCGGGAGCCGGACCTTCAGCCACGCCTGGCGCGAGCTGGCGCCCATCGCGCGCAGCAGCGACACCAGCTCCGGGTCGGCGGATTGCAGCCCGCCGAACGTGTTGAGCGCGATCGGGAAGAAGCAGAACAGCACCACGACCGTGATCTTGGGCCCGCTGCCGAAGCCGAACACCAGGATGAGCAGGATCGCGATGGCGAAGATCGGGATCGTCTGCGAGACGACCAGCACCGGGTAGAGCACCCAGCGCAGCAGCGGCGAGAAGTCCATCAGCGCCGCGATCGTCACGCCCAGCACCACCGCCATCGACAGCCCGGCCAGCGTCTCCCACAGCGTTTCGGGGATGTGGCGATCCAGCAGCAGGGTTTCATGGGTGCGCCACGCGTCGAGGATCTCACCGGGCGACGGCAGGATATCCTCGAACGTCAGGTTCTCGACGGCGCGCGCCTCCGCGACCAACTGGTACACACCCGACGCGAAGAACGCCAGCATCAGCCCGGCCACCGCGCTCAGCACCACGATCCGCGCAATGTCCTGCCCCAGCCGCGCCGCCCACGACCGCGCCAAAACCGTCCCCGCGCCCGAAGCCGCCCGATCTGCCCGTTCGCCAACCGCCATCAGGCCCTCCCCACCGTGTGCACCACGACCAGCAGGCCGGACTCCAGCGCCACCCCCGCCCGGCTCGCCGCCATGACGTTGCTGACGCCGCGCGCCGCGCCCATGACCAGCGTTTCGCCGCGCAGCGGATATTCGAGCGCCTCGGTGCGGACGCCCCGCGCATCGCCCGCCAGCGGAATCAGCGAGATGGTGTCGCCCGGCGCGCCGTCGAGCGCGTGCTCGCCCGGCCCCACCACCCATAGCGTCTGCCGCCCGGCCACCAGCCGCGCGTCGCGCCCGTCGAGCTGGGGCATGACCAGCATGTGCACCGCCGCCAGCGTCTGGTCGAGCCGGTCGCCCGTCGCGCCGATCGCGCGAATCCACGTCGCGCCGCGCCGGGCCGCGGCCAGCAGGGCCAGCTCCAGATCGGTCTCGTCCTTGTGGGGGGTCACGCGCTCGATCGTCGCGCCCTGGGCGGCGAAGCGGTCCGCTTCCTCGCCGGACAGCGAATCCAGGTCGCCGACGATCAGATCGGGCCGCAAGCCGCAGCGCTCGGCCAGCCGGGCGCCGCCATCCGCCGCGATGATCGCGGCCTGGGGGGCGTATTCCAGCGCGGCCCGCACGGCTGGCCCGTCATTGAGATCGCCGGCGGCGAAGATCAGCGCGCGCCGGGACGCGGTGGGTTGTCGTTCGGACATGAAAAACCACTCCCTCGATGTGCAGGGAGTGGTATCGCGTTCGTCACCGCCACTCCCTACGCCGGTATTATCCGGTTCAGGTTTAGAAGGGTCGGCACCGTATGGTGGGTGCACCTCTCAGCCTGGCTAACCCAAGCTCCCCTGGCGACTGGCTATCCGGTTGTTCTGCTCAGACTATATCAGGAATCGCGCGCGCCGCCAATACTCAACGCACGCGGCGCTCCCACTGCTTTTTGATCTCCAGTTTGGTCACGTCGGGCACTTCGAGAAAATCGAGCAGCAGCCGGTTGAACCCGGCGACGTTCTCCAGCATGGGAAAGTGGCGAATGTCCGCCATGCTGATCGCGTGGAATGGCCGGTGGTTGTCCTGCAGGGCGGCCAGGATGTCGCTGCCCGGCGCGGGAAGCAGCGTGTCGTTGGCGCCGTGCAGCATGACGAGCGGCATCGCCAGCGCCTTCAGCGCGCCCACCGTGTCCACGCCCGCCAGCGAGGCGAGGTTCACCGCCAGCACGCGGGGATCGGCTTTCGCCACCTCGGCCTTGAGCTTGTCCAGGTCCGGCCCGGCATCGACGTGCTTGTCGAGCAGCGCGGCCCGGTCCAGCTCGCCCAGGTGCTCCCGGATGGGGTTCGCGCCCTGGGGCTGGTCCGGGAGGGGGTTGTCCTTGAGCAGATCGGGCACGTCGGGCAGGCGCGCCGCCGGCGGCTCCGTCTTGGGACGCGGGGCCGGTGGTTGGGCTCCGTCGCGCAGGGCCCGCGCGCGCAGCGCCGCCTCGCCGATCTCCCTGGCCCGCTGTTCCAGCGCCGCCTCGATCCGCGCGCGCATCTCGTCGGTCGGCTTGGGGATCGTCTCCGCCTCGGTGGCGACCGTCTCCGGGCCGGGGGCCGCCGCGGGGGATGGCTCGTCCTTGGGCAGCACGTCGATGATCCCGGCCTGGACCTTGAACAGCGGCGGACACACCGCCAGCAGGCGCGGCACGCGGTCCGCGTGGCGGACGGCGTAATGCGCCGCCACCGCCGCGCCCAGGTCGTGCCCGACGAGCGCCGCCTTGGTGATGCCCATCTTGTCCATGAACTGGCTGAGCAGCAGCACCTGCGAGGCTAGCCCGAAGCGCTGCGCATCCTTGCCGGAGTCGCCGAAGCCCCACAGGTCGAGCGCGTAGACGCGATATTTGGCGCTGAGCTGGCGCATGGCCGGCACCCAGTACCGCCATGAGCCAAGCCAGCCGTGCAGCAAGATGACGGGGCGCCCGCGGCCCAACACCTCGTAATGAACCAGTTCGTTGTCGATCGTTATGGCGCTCATCAGAGTACCCGGTCACTCGACCCCGAACTTGGTCAGGATTTCAGCGATCTTACGCGTCAGGTGGTCGGGCGCAAACGGCTTCAGGATGTATTCGTACGCCCCGGCGTCCAGCCCGGACTCCATCTCGGTTTGCTGCCCTTTGGCCGACAGAAACACGATCGGCGTGTCCCGCAGCCCGTCCAGCGCCTTGAGCGCGCGACAGGCTTCGTAACCGGTCATGCGCGGCATGCGCACGTCCAGCAGGATCAGGTCGGGCCGGACCTGGGGCGCCATTTCGACCGCCTCGGCCCCGTTGGACGTCTTGACCACGTCATGCCCCGCGTACGTGAGGGTGAACTCGATCAGGTCGCGGATGTCGCGTTCGTCTTCTGCAATGAGTATTTTTGCCATGCCTCGTCTTTTACCGTTACTCGCGTGAGTCCGTGACCGCGGCTTTTTCATCGCCGGCGGCCTCGACCGCGCGCGCCGGCAGCACCACGTAGAAGGTCGTCCCCACGCCCACCTCGCTATCGAACCAGATCCGGCCATTGTGCATCTCGACCAGCTCGCGCACGATGGACAGGCCCAGGCCGGTTCCCGGCGTGTCCATCACCAGTTCCTGGCTTTTGTCGCCGCGCACGAACCGGTCGAAGACCCGGTCGGCGACGTCCGCCGGGATGCCGATCCCGGTGTCGGTCACGGTGACGATCGCGTGACCGGACTCGGCATCGAACGACGCGCCGAGCGTGATCGTGCCGCTGTCCGGCGTGTAGCTGAACGCGTTGTCCGCCAGGTTGGTGACGATCCGCGCCACCTTGTCGTAGTCGCCCCACACGGCCCGGCTCTCGTCGCCCGGCAGTTCCACCACGACGTTCATGGGGCGTTTCTCGTCTTCGGAGCGGCCCTGGACGTGCTCGGCTACCATCTCCAACACGCCCTTGATGTCGACGAGCGTGAAGCGCAGCTCCATGCGCCCCTGGTCGATGCGCGAAATGTCGAGCAGGTCGTTGACCAGGATGCTCAGCCGGTCGGCGTTCTGCTTGATCGTCTCCAGGAAGTGCTGCTGCTGGTCGCTGATGTCGCCCGCCGCGCCGAGCAGCAGCAGGTCCGCGTAGCCCTTGATCGACGTCATGGGCGTGCGCAGCTCGTGCGACACCGTCGCGACGAACTCGCTCTTGAGCCGGTCGACCTCGACCTCGCGCGTGATGTCGCGGAAGATCGACACCGTGCCCAGGAACTGGTCGCCCATGTGCACCAGCGAGAGGCGCACGCTGATCACGCGGTCGTCTTCGAGCGTGATCCGCTCCTCGAGGAAATCGCCGGGCCGGTAGGCGGTCGGATCGGTCATCCAGCGCTCGACGGTATCGGCCCAGCGCGTCGCCCCGGCGCCGTACAGCCCGGCGACGGCGGACGTCGGCTGGTTGAGCACGCGCCTGGCGGGCAGGCCCAGAATGCGCTCCGCCGTGCTGTTGAACACGATCACCTGCCCGTCGGCGTCGGCCACCATCACGCCGTCCGCCACCGAGTCGAGGATGGCGCCGCTCTTGGTGGCCTCGACCTGTTCCTGGCGCAGCAGCGCGCCCAGGCGCTCGGCCTGATCGCGGATCAGGCTGTACAGCTCGGCATTGTTCATCGCGTTCGCCACCTGGTTGGCCGCCGCCGACACCAGCCGCATGTGGTCCACCCGGAAGGCGCCTTCCTGGTCGCTGTAGAGCATGAGCACGCCGAGAATGTCCTCGCTGGACTCGATCAGGGCGACCAGCGCGGCGCGCGGGATGTCGTCGGCAGCGTCGAGCCGCAGCCAGCGCGGGTCTTTCTGGACGTTGTCGATGATGACCGCCTGCCGGTTCTGGATCGCCCACCCGGCCAGCCCCTCGTCGATGCGCAGGGGCGCCAGTTCCTGGTCGTCGCCGGCAGGCTGGTCGGGCCAGCCGAGCCGCGCGCGGAAGTGCAGCAGGTCCGAGATAGCATCGACCGCCAGGATGGCCCCCTGCGTCGCGCCAACCGACTCGGCGACCATTTCCAGCGCGCGGCTGAGCAGGCGCTCCATGTCCAGGCTGGTCGCCAGCTCGGTCGTGATCTGGTACAGCGTGCTGATGTGGTGGCGCTCCTCTTCCAGCTCGGCGGTGCGCTCGCGCACGCGCTGGTCGAGCACTTCGGCCAGCTCCAGCGTCTGCTCGAAGAGGCGCGTGCTCTGGATGGCGACGCCCAACTGCGCGCCCACCGTGGACAGGATGCGCCGGTCGTTGTGGCCGAACGCGCGCGGATCGGCGTCGTCGCGCACGGCCAGCACGCCGATCACCTCGTCGCCGGCGAACAGCGGCACGCCCAGGAAGCAGCGCGCCTCCGGCATGATCGTCTCGATGTCCAGGCTGCGCCGCACATCCTCCAGGCTGTCGCCGGCCAGCAGCAGCGGCGCCTGGCGCCGGATAATCGTCGAAAATTCGTCTTTGCCCAGCGGGCGCGGCGCCAGCTCCAGCGGGCGATCGTCGGGCACCGACTGCGCCAGCGGGAAGCTCAGCGAATCGTTCGCGCTGTCGTGCAGGGCGACGTAAATCACCTGGGCATCGGTCACGCTGGGGAGCTGCGCGTCCACCACCGAGAGCAGTTGTTCCAGGCTGTTGGCCGACGAGAGGGCGGTCGACATGTCGTTGATGATGTACAGCTCTTCGACCGTGCGCCGCGTCTCGGTCTGGAGGCGCGCGTTCTCGATCGAGATCGCCGCCTGGCTCGCCATCGTGCGCGCCATGCGGACGTCGTCGGCGCGGAAGTAGCGGTTCTCGTCCAGCGTTTCGACCTCGACCAGCCCGATCGACACCTCGTTGACCACCAGCGGGATCACCATGCGGCTCGCCGCCGCGTGGCGCTCCATCAACGCCGCCTCGCCCGGCGGGAGGTCCTCGTCCTCGGCGCGCACGATGATCAGCTCGCGATCGCGCAGGGCGCGCTCGCGCAGCGGGTACTCGGCCAGGCTGATCGTATCGCCCACCTGGTCCACGGGCACGCCTTCGGGCCGGGCGCTGATGTCACCGTGGACGAGCAGCGCGTTGTCGATGTCGTCCCACAGGAACACCGTGCTGGCGTCGCCGCGCAGCGCGGACAGCATCTGCTGGGTGACGCGCCGCACCACCTCGTTGAGATCGAGCGTGACGGCGGTCGCCTGGGCGGACTCGAACAGGGTTTCGAGCTCGTTGGCGCGGATCGTGCTTTGCTCGAACAGCGCGGCGTTCTGCACGGCGATGGCGGCCTGGCTGGCGATGGTCTGCGCCAGCTCGATCTGCTCCATGCTGAAGACGCGCGGCTCGCCGACCGCGTCCAGCCGCAGCACGCCGATCACCTTGCCGCCCATGACCAGCGGGACCAGCAGCGTGCTTTTCACGTCGTCGCGGCGCATCAGCGACCGCAGATCGTCGCGCAGCGGGTCGTTGTCCACGTCCTCGATCACCAGCGGGATCCAGTTTTCGCGCACGCGCAGAATGGCCTCGTTGCGCGTCAGGTCAAAGACCGTGTCGGGCGGCATGTCGCCGCGCGGGTACTCGACGATGACGCGCCCCAACACGTTCTCGTTGTCGATGTAAATGGCCGAGCCTTCCGCCACGTCGAGCGTGATAGCCGTCTCGCGCAGCGCGATTTCGAGGATGTTCTCCAGGTCCAGCGACTGGGCCAGCGCCAGCGACACGCGGTTGAGCAGCGCCAGCCGTTGGGCCTGCTCGTCGAGCGCGACAGCGCGGGCGCGCGTTTCCTCGAACAACTGCGCGTTGTCGAGCGCGACCGCCGCCTGGTTGGCGAACGTCAGGGTGAGCTGCTGGTGCAGGTCCGTGTAGAAATTCGGCTGCCGCTTCTCGAGGGTCAGCACGCCGACCACGTTGCCCTTGCTGATCAGCGGCGCGCCGAGCCAGTTCTTGTAGGCCGACTCCGAGCCGTACGGGAAGCGCGGATCGCCGGCGCTCACGTCGCCGACGTTGATCACCTGGGCCTTGTCGGACATCTCGCGGAACAACGGGCTGTAGGGAATCTCCACGCGCAGCCCGATCAGCTCCTCGGCGGTGGGCGAGTCCGGCTCGTCGTAGCCGCGCGCGGCCACGATGTGCAGCTCGTCGCGGTCCGGCACGCGCAGCCACAGCGACACGCCGTCGTACGGCAGCACGCGGCCCAGCGCGTCGAGGATCAGGTTGATCGCCTGGTCGGGATCGAGCGTCGAGGTGATCTGGCTGGAGACTTCGGACAGCGTCGCCATCTGGATCGCGCGCGTGTTCAGGTCGTCCTGAAGCATGGCGCGCTCGGTCACGTCTTCGACCAGCAGCACGATGCCCGTCACGGTGTGGCCTTCGAGCATCGGGTAGACGTAATAGTTGCGGATCGACGGGCGCCCGGACGCATCGACGCGCTCGACCTCGTCGCATGCCTGGGGCACGCCCATGCCCAGCGCCACCGCGACCGGCTGGCGCAGGAACTCCTGGTAGTCGGGCCGGTACTCGAACAGGTGCTGGCCGACGGCCTGGGTCGACCAGCCGTACCACTCGGCCATCGTGCTGTTGACGCGGCGCACGACCAGGTCGCGGTCGAGCACGACGATGCCCTGCTGGATCGATTCGACAACCGCCTGGTTGAAGATCGTGAGGTTCAGCGTTTCGGCGTAGAGCCGCGCCTTCTCGATCGCCAGCGACGCCTGCCCGGCGATGGTTTCGGCCAGCTCGATCTCCGCTTCGGAGAATTTGCGGCGCCGCTTCGAATCCAGGCCGATGGTGCCGACCACGTTCTCGCCGACGAGCAGCGGCACGATCATCAGCGCGCGCGTGCCGCGTTGGCGCAGTACGTCCCACGCCGGCTCGAACAGCGGATCGCGCAGGGCATCATCCGACACCAGCGGCTGGTGCGTCTCGCGCACGCGCGTGATCGACGGGTTGTCCTCCAGTGGGATGGTCAGGTTCTCGTTGAGCGAATCGTCGGGGTGCGTGCCCAGCACCAGCCGCCCGGTGTGTTCGTCCTCGAACAGCACCAGCCCGCTGAAATCGACGCGCAGCGCGGCCTGCAGCTCGTGCAGCACGATCTCGTAAATCTGCTGGGCGTCGAGCGTTTCGGCCAGCCGCGTCGAGATGCGGTTGATGAGCGCCATCCGCTTGGCCTGCGCGTCCAGCTCGACGGCGCGCTGCTGCGTTTCGGTGAACAGCCGCGCCTTTTCGATGGCGACCGACGCCTGGTTGGCGGTCGTCATCGCCAGCTCGATCTCGGTGTCGGTGAAGCTGCGCGGCTCCGTCGCGTCGAGGCCAATGGTGCCGATCACCTGGCCGCCCACCACCAGCGGCACCGTCATCAGGGACCGCGTGCCGCGCTGGCGCAGCACGTCCCACGCCTGCTCGAACAGCGGATCGTTCAGCACGTCGTCGGACACCAGCGGGCGCTGCGTCTCGCGCACGCGCTCGATGGACAGGTTGCCCTCCAGGTTGAGCGTGAGATCGGGCGTCGGCTGGTCGAGCGGGTAGCTGAGCACCAACCGCCCTTCCTTCTCGCTCTCGAACAGCACCAGCCCGCCCAACTGCACGTTGAGGATCTCGGCCAGCTCGGTGAGCACGATAGCGTAAATCTCTTCGGGGTCGAGCGTTTCGGCCAGCCGCGTCGAGACGCGGTTGATCAGCGCCATGCGCTGCGCCTGCGCGTCCAGCTCGACGGCGCGATCCTGCGTTTCGGTGAACAGCCGCGCCTTTTCGATGGCGACTGCGGCCTGGTTGGCGGCGGTCAGCGCCAGCTCGATCTCGGCGTCGTCGAATTCGCGCGGGACGGTCGAATCCAGCCCGACGGTGCCGATCACCTGGCTGCCCATGATCACCGGGACGATCATCATGGCGCGCGTGTTGCGCTGTTCGAGCACGTCCCACATGCTCTCGAAGCGCGGGTCGCGCGTCACGTCCGGCGAGACGAGCGGCTGCTGCGTGTCGAGAATGAGCCGGGCGATCGGGTTCTCGTCCAGCGGGAGCGTGATGTCCGCCGGGGCGTCCGCGTCCTGGGGATGGGTGCTCATCACCAGCCGCGACACGCCGCCCTCCTCCAACAGCATCAGGCCCGCCGACTGGAAGCCGAGCGCCCGCTGGAGGTCGGTCAGGATCATCTCGTAAATCTCGTGCGGGTCGAGCGACTGGGCCAGCCGCGCCGACATGCGGTTGAGGATCGTCAGGCGCTGGGCCTGGGCGTTCAGCTCGCTGGCGCGCTCGGCGGTTTCGGCCAGCAGGTTGGCCTTTTCGAGCGCGACCGACACCTGGCTGGCGATGGTTTCGGCCAGCTCGATCTCGGTCTCGGTGAAGGTGCGCGGCGCGGTGAAGTCGATGCCGATCGAGCCGACGACCTCGCGGGCGACGATCAGCGGCACGATCAACAGCGCCCGCGTCCCGCGCTCGGCCAGCAAGGGGCGATCCCGCACGAAGGCCGGGTCGGCCTGCACGTCCTCGGACACGACCGGGCGGCGCGTGCGGCGCACCATGTCGGTCGAAGGATTGTCCACCAGCGTCAGGCGCACCTCGCCGGACTGCGGCGCGGTCGGGTGCGAATCCAGCGCCAGCAAGCCGGTCTCGTCATCCTCGTAGATCACCAGCCCGCCGTACTGCGCGCCGAAGACGGTCTGCATCTCGGACAGCGCGATCTGGTAGATCTCGCCGGGCGTGATCGCCTGGGCCAGCCGGGTCGCGATACGGTTGATCAGCGCCAGCCGCTGGGCCTGGGCGTTCAACTCGACGGCGCGCTGCTCGACCTCCTCGAACAGCCGCGCATTTTCGAGCGCGACCGCCGACAGGTTTGCCAGGCGCTGGACCATCTCCAGGTTTTCGCGGAAGCCGGGCGCGTTCTCCGCCTCGGTGCCCAGGCGCAGCGCTCCGATCACCTGGCCGCCGGCGACCATCGGCACGACCAGGGTGGTCCGCTCGCCGTCGGCGTACCACGCCTGCAGGTCTGGCCGCGCCTCGCGGATCCGGGCCTCGCGCTTGAGCTGGTAGATGCGCGCCTCGATGTCACGATAGGCGGCGCCGGTCGCCGTGCCGTCCACGTCCAGCGGCTCGTCGGCCATCACCGCGATCGAATCGTCCGGCGCGAACTCGGCGCGCAGCACGTCGAAGCGGTTCGTCTCTTCGTCGAACAGCGCGACGCTCATCCGCGTGAAGGGCGCCATCTGCTGCAGGCCGCGCCCGATGGCCTGGATCACGGCTTCGGGGCTGGTCGCGCCCGAAACCACTTCCATGATTTCGTTCAGGCGCTGTTCCTGCTCGGCGGCGCGCACGGTTTCGTCGTAGAGGCGCGCCGTCTCGATGGCCGCCGCCGCCTGGGACGCGAACAACTCGAACGGCTGGAGCGACGCCTCGGTCGGCGCGCGCCCGTCGGCGGGGTCGCGCATGGCGATGATGCCGATGATGCGCTTCTGGTCGTAGCCGATCAGCGGCAGGTAGATCACGTCGCGGGGGTGCCACGCGTCGTCCGCCACCGGCGCGACGTCCTCGCCCTGCAGGGCGTGCTCCCGCACCCAGGGCCGGTCATAGCGCATATAGTAGCCCGCGCCGAGCTTCAGCTCGTGGAAAGCCAGATCGTTGATCCACGCGCGCCACACCTCGCCCGCCACCACGGTTTCCGACAGGTCGGCGGCTTCGTCCGGCGCGTAACCGGCGTGAATCACCGCCGTCGGCTCCAGGTGCTCGTCGCGGAGCGTGATCAGCACGCGGCCCCAGCCCGCCTGCCGGATGCCATCGGCCACGACCTGCAAGCGCGAGGGCACGTCCTGCGCCTGCTGGATCTCGCTGGCGACGAGGTGAAGCTGCGCCAGGCGGTCGCGCTCGCGGCGGGTGGCCTCGGCCTCCTGCTGGATGCGAGTGATGAGCCGGTAGTTTTCGATGCTGAACGCGGCCTGATTGGCGAAGATCTCCAGCGCCTCGACCGTGTCCACGTCCGGGCGGCGGCCCGAGCGCGGCTCGTCCACGCTGATCATGCCCAGCATGCGCCCGCGCGCACCGTAGATCGGCACCAGCAGCAGGTCCTGCGGATCCCAGGCGCGCGGCCCGGCGCCCATGCGCTCTTGCAGGATCTGGACGATGGGCACCCCGGCCAGCAGCGCCTCGCTGCCCTCGGCGGGCAGGAAATAGCTGTTGCCGATCCGGTAAATGTCCTGCATCAGCCCGCGCGCCTGTTCGAGCGGCGGCGCGATCTGGCGCATTTCCTCGAACACGGCCAGCGGCAGCCCCGCCTGCGCGGTGCGGCGCATGACGCCTTCGCGCTCGTCCACCTGGCTGATCAGCACGACGTTGAAGCCGACCGTTTCCTGAATGCTGTGCGCGACCTCTTCGAGCGTCTCGGCGAGGCTGGCGCCCTGGCGGAACATCTCGCCCAGTTCGAACACGCGGCCCATGCGCTCGGCGCGGACGCGAAGCTGCCGATTGACCTCAAGCTGCTCGTGGAAGCGGCGGGCGTTGCCGATGGCGATCGTCGCCTGATCGGTCAGCGCCAGGGTAAAATCGACCACCTGCTGGTTGAAGACGTCCGGGCGCTGGCTGAAGAGGTGGATCAGGCCGGCGGGTTGCTCGCCCTGCATGACCGGGACGACGAGGGCCGAGCGCGCTTTGGGCGGCGCGGCCTCGTACTCGGCGTCGAAATAGTCATCCACGCGCAGCACCGTGCCGCGCAGCACCGCCGCCAGCTCGACCGGCGCCAGATCGGGCAGGGCGTCTTCCTCGCCATAGCGGCGATCGATCAGCGGCTGGTCAGGCAGCGGCCAGTCTTCCGGCTCGGTGAGCAGCACGATGCTCGCCGCCGACGCGCCCGTCGAGCGCAGGGCTTCCTGCCGGATCACGTCCAGAATGTGCTCCAGCTCGATTGTCTGGCTGAGGGCATGGCTCACGCGGCTCAGCGCGTCAAGCTCCTGGAGCCGGGCGCGCAGGTCCTGGTCGGTGGCCTGGTAGAGTTGCATCCGGTCGAGCATCGCCGCGACCTGCGTGCCAATCGACGCCAGCAGGTCTACGTCGGACGCGGTGTAGTCCTCGCCGCGCACCTTGTTGGCGACGCCCAGCTCGCCGATGCAGCGATCCTGCACGACCATCGGCACCTGGATCGCGTTGCGCATCCCGAACTGCTCCGCCAGCCCGCGATAGGCGGGGAGCACGCGCTCGTCACCGGCCAGCGCGTTGCTCATGAACGGGCGGCGCGAGATCAGGACGCTGTCCTCGAAGCCCGGCCCGTAGGCATCCATGCGCAGCGGCTCGTCGAGCGCCGCGCCCCAGACGGTGTCCGGCGCGATCACCAGGTCGCCCGATTTCTCGTCGACCAGCCCCATCACCACCACGTCGGACTCGAGCAGGTTGGCGACGGCGATCAACACCTGCTCCAGCGTGTCTTCCAGCGAGGCGAGCTGCGAGGCGATCTCGGTGACGGCGCGCAGCCCTTCGGCCTCGTGCGTGCGGCGCTGCATCTCGCGGTACAGGCGCGCGTTGTCGATCAGGATGGCGGCCTGCCCGGCGAAAATGGACAGCAGACGCGCGTCGTCTTCGGTGAAGTCCGAGCCGTCGGCCTTGTTGGCGACCTGGATCACGCCCAGCCGGTTGCCGCCGACGACCAGCGTCGCCATGGTCATCTGCCGGATGCCGACCGCCGCCGCCAGGTGGGCCAGGTCCGTATCGGCGACGCGCGGATCGCGCCGCAGATCGTTGCTGAACCAGGTATCGCGCTCCTGCCACAACTGCGCGACCGGGCCGCCGGGCGGAGATGGAATCTGGTAGAAATTGACGCTCTCCTGGTCGTCCATGCCGAAGAACGGCATCTGGCTGACCAGCAGCCGGTCCTGGGGATCGTAGAGCAGCACGCCGCACAGGTCCACCTGCATCAGCGCGGCGATACGCGCCGTGATCTGGCTGGTCAACTCGGCGGGGCTGCGCATCACGCCGATGGCCTGCGCGATCTGCTGCAGGCCGCCCAACTCGCGCGCGCGGCGCTGCTGGTCGGCCACCAACCGCGCGTTCTCGGTCACCACCGCTGCCTGCGACGCGAACGACATCAGCGCTCGCATGTCGCCCTCGGTCAGCCCGGCCTGCCCGTGCTTGTTGGCGACCAGCAGCAGGCCGACGCGCCGCGCCCCGGCGATCATCGGGACCAGCCCAACCGTGTTGAGCGCGACCGCCGAGCGCAGGTCGTCGAAGCCCAGCGCCCGGATGATCTCCGAGTCCGGGTCGTTGGTGAACCACCACGCCTGGTGCCGCCAGATGTTCGCCAGCTCGGAGTCGGGCTCCAGCGCCAGCCGGTAATGCGCGACCAGCGAATCCGGCACGCCGTAAAACGGCGGCTGGCTGCGGAAGATCTGCTCGTCCTCGTCGTAGAGCAGCACGCCGCACAACTCGACGTCCATCAACGCGGCGATGCGCTGGGTGAGCTGGCCGTAAATCTCTTCCGGCTCGCCAAGCTGGCTCATGGCGTCGGCGATCTGCTGCAGCCCGCCCAGCTCGGTGACGCGGGCGGTTTGTTCCTGGTAGCGCTGGGCGACCTGGATCGCCGCGCCCGCCTGGGGTGCGATCGATTGCAGCAGGGCGATGTCGCGCTGGGTGAACGCGCCGGGCTGGTGGTGGACCAGTTCCAGAATGCCGACGAACTGGTCGCCCGCGATCAGGGGGACGCCGGCATAGCTGGCGAACCGGGCTTGCAGGCTGGCAGGCTGGACGTCGGTGCGCTCGGTCACGTCTTCGATCAGCAGCGGCTGGCGGTACATCGCGATCCAGCCGCTGTAGCCCTCACCGGGCCGGGAGACGGTGTCGGGCCGGTTGCCGGGCGGGATCAGGGCGCCGGTGGGCGCGCGAACCGCGCTGCGCGCTGCCGAGCGGAGGGTGCCTGTCGCCGCGTCCCACAGCGCGATCTCCGCGCCGTCATACGCGATGGCGGGTTCCAGGCTGTGCAGCACGGCGTTGAGCACCGTGTCGAGGTCAAGCGTGATGCCGACCGTGTGGCTGAGCTCGGACACGATCGCCAGGGCGCGCAGGGGATCGTACTCGGAATAGGCGGGCAGCGCGCGCGACGTCATCTCGCGCATGACGACGACGATCCGCTGGCCCGCCGGGCCGGGGATCGGGTGCGAAACGGCCTCGATCTGGCGCTGGCCCAGGCGGAATGTGGCGTGTCCCGCCCCGGCCACGAGATCGTGCAGCGTGTCGCGCGGGTAAATCTGCCGGGACATCAGGGCGAGGTTGGGCGCGCCGCCGTCGATGCCGAACCACTGGCGGGCGGAGTCGTTGGCGTAGACGATGCGCCCGCGCCCTTCGGCCACGACGACCGCGTCGTCGCTCTCGAACAGGTTGACCGGCACAACCGGGCGCAGCGAAGCGGGCTGATCCGCGGCATAGCCCTGTGTCTGGCGCACCAGGGCGTACAGCCAGGCGAAAAAGATGATGCCCGTAACGATCAGATAAACTTCAACCATCGCCGATTGCTCGCTGCCGGATCACCCCCGGCGGATCACCACTCGGTATCGACCGGCGGCTCGGCGTCGGCCCCGCCCCGGCGCCGGTTCTCGGCGGCCAGTTCGGTGATCTCGCGAATGTCGGCGAACTGGCGCGTCGCGTTCGAGATCGAGCCAACCGCCAGGGTCATCAGCGGCACTTTCTCCTGATCCTTCATCATGAAACCGCGCTCGCGGTCGATAAACGAATAATGTTGTTTCACGTCTTCGGCAAACTGCCCCGCCAGCTTTTCGACCACCGCCTTGGGCCGGTCGGAATAGGTAATGATGACGAAGTTGTCGCTGCCGGCATGTCCTACGAAATCGTCCGGGGTGCCGTGCTCGTCGAGCACTTCGCCGGTGATCAGCGCCATGAAGCGCAGCACCTCGTTGCCGGCCACGAAGCCGTACACCTCTTTGAAGGCGTCGTACTGCACCAGCTTGAGGTCGACATACGTCCAGACCCGGTCCTCGCGCATCAGCTCGCGCAGTTTTTCCTCGATGAGCGAGCTGGAGGGCAGGCCGCTGTTCGGATCGGTGTAGTTGTCGCGCTCGGCGCGGTCGATCTGGTTCTTGACGCGCAGCTTCAGCTCTTCGATGTCGAACGGCTTGGTAATGTAATCGTCGGCGCCCAGCTCCAGCCCGGCGATTTTGTCGCTGCGCTCGTCCTTCTGAGTGAGAAAGATCACCGGAATGTGGCTGGTGCGGGTGGTCGAGCGCAGCTCGCGACACACCTCGTACCCGTTCATATCGGGCAGCATGATGTCCAACACGATCAACTGCGGCAGTTGCTTGCGCGTCAGCGTGAGCGCGTCACCGCCACGCGGCGCGACCTGCACATCGTAGCCCTGGCCGGTGAAGTAGATTCGTAACATGTTGGAGATGTCGAAGTCATCCTCGACGACCAGGATTCTGCCTTTACCCATGCATCCACCTTCCCGTGCTGTAGGGTGCGATCATACGTTTATGATACCAGGATAAAATCCGTCAGGCGCATCGGCTTGTTTTTTATAACCTTAAGCCTATGCTTGGCCTACATTAACTATACATGCGAAACGGGTCTCGCACCAGCCAGGGCGACGCGGAGAAATGTGAAAAATTCGTGGAAATGCTTTCCCGCCCGGCGCGCGCTCACCCGCGCGGATGGATCGCCGGGATGTTGGTCGCCACGCTGCGCCGCCCGCGCCGCGCCTCGGCAGCCCGCTGGCGGATGGCGTCGATCTGCTCGTCGGTGACGGCCCGCTCGAAGCTGCGGAAGCCGCTCAGGCGGAAGCCGTGCCGCGTCGCCAGGACGCCGATCTCCTCCACCTGTTCGAGCGCGATCTGCTTGCCGACGCTGTAATCCTCGTAGCGCCCTTCGAGCGCCAGGGCCATCGTCTCGGCCATGCAGGCGTAGGCTTTGCCGGGCGGGAACCCGAAGTTGAACCCGAAATCGACCGGGCCGGGCACCTCGACCATGCCGCCCTCGATCACCAGCACGTCGTCGCGCACTTCGGCGACCCGGTGCGACACGTCGCGCGGGCGGGCCACGTCGCACACCACGGCGCCCGGCTTCAGGTGCTCCGGCTGGATGATGGCGGTGGGTTCGCTCGTCACGGTCAGGATCAGGTCGGCGCGGTAGATGCTGGCGACGTCGGTGCTGGTCGTGACGCGCGCCATGTGGCCGGCGCACTGCTCACCGACGGAGGCCAGCCGGTCCTCGCGCCGCCCGATCAGGATCAGGTCCGGCACTTCGCGGGCCAGCACCTGGGCGCACACGCTGCCGATGGCGCCGGTCGCCCCGACGACGGCTGCCGACGCACCCGCCATGCCGATCCCCATCCGGCGCGCGGCCTCGCGGACCGCCGCCACGGCGATATACACCGTGTAGGCGTCGCCCGTCGTGACCGGCATCGCCAGCCGCTCGGCGATCGTGACGCCGCCATCGCCCACGACGGACGTATAGGCGCCCAGGCCCAGCATCCGCGCGCCGAGCTTGTCGGCCAGGCCCCCGCACGCCACGATCTTGCGGTACACCGCCTCGACGGGCAGCTTGAGCATGGTCTTGGGCGTGAACGGGCACGCGATGAACCAGCCCGTCAGCTCGTTTCCGGTCGCCTCCGAGCGCACGCCGGTGATCTCGGAGATGTACACGGGCGGGAAGAACCGCGAGAAGAAGTTGATCTGCCCTTCGGTCAGAATTTTGCCGAGCAGCGGGTATTTGCGCGCGACGTCGGCCTTGGGATCGATCGGGTGAATGATGAAGGCGAAGGTGTCGTTCAAAACGAGTTCCCTGGATTCAATGATGCTAAAGCGGACGATGGAACATCGCAAACACGTTGCTTATTTAATACGTTGGCGCTTTGCTGCACGTTCAAATCAAAATCTGCCGGGGCGACGCGCTCCGAAAAGTCATAATACACCTTGTAGCGGCCTATGTCCCTGATCTGATAGGTGATGCCCGCCTCGTCAAGCTGCGCGGCAATCAGCCGATCCAGCTCGGCGAAGTTCTGCGTGATCCAGGCGACTCGCTCGGCACGTTTCACCTCGGCGACATACGGTTGATAGCGGTTGTCGTTTTCGCCGACGCCGCGTTCATCGTAGGGCAGCGCTGTGTCAAGAATCACCCGCTCACGGGCACGGAACATCACTCGAAACGAGGTCCAATAGCTCGCGTAGCCGCGCGTATAACCCTCCTCCTCGAGAAACGCGAGCAGGGCATCATCATCGCCGGCAGGTGCGCGCAAGCGCTCGACCAGTTGCGGCGTGAGGCCGGTTTCGAGCTGTGTCGCGCGAATCACGCTGCTCGCGTGCATCACCAGCAGAATGCCGAGCGCTGCCGCCGCAATCATCCAACCGCCCCGCCGCAGCCGCTCCAATCCAAGCGCCACGCCCATCGCCGCCGGTACCCATAGGGGCATCAAATAGCGACCGGTGCCGTCGGAAAACGAGGAGAACGCGAACACGCTGATGAAGGCGCCAAATACCAACCATGTCCAGTAATGAGCATTGATTCCCGGCAGGTTTCTGCGCCCGATGACTGCCAGTGTCACCCCAGGTTGCTGCAGAGCCACTCGCTGACGCGCCCAGAGTCCCGCGATCCCGTCCACCACGAGCGCCAGATATACCAGCGCCCCCAACACCATCCCGACCGTCGCATGAAACTGCACATCCCAGGGAAAACGCAGCCCGTAGAGAGCCGAGAATCCGAGCACGAACAACCCGATCATCGACTCGCCGGGTGACACGAGTTGATGGTCAGATGCGCCCCCGAATCCGTCCAACAGAAAGGAGAGCGCGGCCCCATTGTGCTGCAGATTATACACCCACCAGGGACTGCTCCCGATCAGAAACCCGGCAGCCGCCAGCCCATATCTGCGCCAATGATTCGGCGAAAAGTGGCGCAGCCCGAGCACGCCCACAGCGAGACATGGCGTGACAATGGCGCCATTGGTCCACCACCCGAGGCCGGCCATCAATCCCAGCAGCGCCCAACGCCAGTCCTCGCGCCGACCCTCGACCGTCACCTGCCAGCCAAGCAGCAGGATCACGTTCCCAAACAGCACAATTTCGTTGTATCCACCGAGCGCGATTGCCGTATAAACCGTGCCCAGCGCCGTCGGAATCGCCAGCAGCAGCAGAGTCATACCTGCAACACGACGACTCCGTGTAACGGTATAGGCCAGCCCCCACGCCGTGATGAGTGAGAGCAGGTACAGGGCCATCTGCACCAGGCGGATCGTTTGAATCGATTCGCCACATACCCGGAACCCCACCGCCACGAGGAGCGCATCCAGGCTGCCCATGTAATCCTGTCCGTAGAAAAACGTGGGGATCGGTTTGCCCTGGTTGATGTGCCGGGCCATCAACCCGACAACAGCTTCATCCGAGTCAAATGACACGCCGTGGTTTTGAATCAGCCAGGTACGGAACAGCGCGGCAATCAGCAAAACAACGAACAGGTAGCGGAGCGAATGAGACATAAGTGGATGATGAAAGATACGCTGCTGGCTGCGTTCGCCGGTGCTCCTCACTCCCACGGCTCGAACAGCGCGTCTTCCGACTCGACGCTGCGCGGGTAGCGCCGCTTGTGCAGCCGGGCAATCGACGCGCGCACCTTGTGATGGTCGCTCTCTTCGTACGTGATGTTGCGGCTGATCACGCGGCGCTCCGGCGAGGCAAACAGCACCACGTCGGACTCGATCACGCGGCCCGGCATGATCACCAGCCCCGATCCCAGCCGTGTGTTGTGCCCCACACAGCCGCCCAGCACGGGCTGACCGGTGTCCTCCAGTTCGCCGTAAGCGTTCATCGCGCGCAGCGGGGCCGGCAGCAGGTTGAAATCGGTGAAGGTGGTCCCCGCGCCGACGAAGCTGTTGCGCCCCACCACGCACATTTGCAGGCAGGTGTTCTGCGCGACGATGGTGTACTCCATCAGCGTGGACATGAACAGCGACGCGCGAAACGGCAGGAAGCAGTTGTTGCCGACCACGCTCAGCATGAGCTGGCAGCCCTGCGCGATGTTCACGTTATCGCCGATCACCGAGTTGTCGATCACCACGCCGGGTCCGATATAACACCCGCGCCCGATAGTGGTTGGCCCCAGGATCACCGCCGACGGGTCGATGATCGTGCCCTCGCCCACCTGCACCAGCTTGGAGCACGAGATCACCTGCTTCTGCTCCAGGATGGCGCGGAACAGCACGGTCAGCGCAAAGAGGTTGTGCCGGGCCAGGTATTCCTCGAAGCGGCTCCCGCGCGAGAACACGCCCAGGATGATGTTGGCGAAATACACGTGCACCCAGCTATCGATGGACAGGCACGAGCGCTCGGTGAGCAGGTGCGTCAGGTCCAGGTCCCGGCCCGCCTCGCCGTCCATGCCGCCGGGGCGCAGGTTGCTCATCGAGTCCGGGACGTTGTAGTAGCCCTTTTCTTTGTAGTCGCTGTAGATTGGGATGTCGCGCCAATGGCGCTCGGCGACGTAGCCATCGGGGAAATACCACAGGTCGAGCGGGTAATACAGCGGGCGCCCGTTGACGTCTTTGACCGGCTTCAGGCGCGACAGCGGGATGCTGTATTTCATCCAGGCCGCATCATCGGCGGGCAGCACGGCGCGGCTGGGCAGGCGGCTGGCCCGCGCCTGGTCGAAGAACTCGCCGAAAAACTCGCTGTCGAAATACAGGTTGTCGCGGTAAACCACGATCTCGCCGCCCTCGGGCGCGAAGCTGGGCAGATCGTGGACCGACTCCAGCGCCAGCTCGGCAGGGGTTGGCCCCAGCGCCTCGTCGAGCACGTCGGCCTGGTGGATTTTCAGCGGCTTGTTGAGAATGCTCAGGTCGCAGGCCGGCTCGTTGAACGGGGTGATCAGGTGGTGATCTTCTATGACGAATTTGCGCATGGCGGCCCCCCGCTCACTTGCTATGCAGCCACGTGCGCAGCGTGGTGATGAACCGGTCCGGCGAATCCATCATGATGAAATGCCCGGCATCGGGAAACCACTCGATCTGCGCGTGCGGCACGCCGGCCTTGAGAACCCGGTTTTCAGTGGGGCGCACGATGATATCGCGCTGGCCGTACATCCCCAGTGTCGATACTGTGACTCGGTTCAGGTCGGGGCGCAAGTCGGTCTTGCGCAGCGTGCCGATGCTCTGGAAGAACGACTCCATGCTGATCTTCGACACGTCCTGCGCGATCATGCGCGACATCGCGCGGCCATCCTTCGCCATGAAATAGCTGTAGCCGCGCAAGAACAGGAGCAGGCCCTTGCCGCCAAAGAGCCAGAAGACCGAGGCCAGCGTCGGGTTGCCGGACAGCTTGAGCAGCAGGTTGAGCGAGCTGCCGTCGATCGGCGAGCCGATCACGCACACCTTGACGACCTTTTCGGGGTAGCGAATAGCCGTGCTCAGCGAGACGGTCCCGCCCATCGAGTGGCCGATGAGGGGCGCCTTCTTGATGCCCAGGCGATCCATGAACTGGTAGACCATCTCGACGTAGGTCGGGACGGTGAACGCATCGCGGCGCCCCCGGCGGTTGTCGTCCAGGACGACGCCGGACTCGCCGAAGCCAAAAAAATCGAGGGCGTAGGTTCGAAACTCGCGTCCCAGCACCTCGATCGTGTCGCGCCACAGCGCCCACGACCCGAGCCACCCGTGCAGCAGCAGCACAGGTCGCCCGCGTCCGTAGGTTTCGTAATGGATGATGCCTGGGTCCGTAACAAGTGATGGCACGTCTGGTATATCCTCCAGACTGCAAGCGTGCAGCGCGACGCCCCGGCCACGGGTGGCGCCCGCCAGGGTCCGGCAGCGTTACCGCCGGGTCAGGCTGGTGCGCTGTCTAGGAATCCATTTCTTCCAGGATGGAATACAACAGCTCCAGCAGCACATTCTTGACGCTCTCTTTTTCGGTCGCCACGCACGGCAGCAGCTTGATGTGCTCGTCAATTCGCAGCGCGATGCGCAGATCGTCCGGCACCCAGGCTTCCGGATGATCCTGTTTGTTGGCGGCCACGACGTACGGCGTCGGCGCGTAGGCCCGGAACGTCTCGAGGATGCTCTTGGCCTCGCGGAATGTTTCGGGCTTGGCGCTGTCCACCATGACCACGAAGCCCAACATCCCCTCGGCCAGGATCTCCCACATGAAATCGAAGCGCCGCTGGCCGGGCGTCCCGAACAGGTAGAGCACCAGGTCGTCGTCGACGGTGATGCGGCCAAAATCCATCGCCACCGTCGTCTGCTCTTTGGTGCCGTACTCCGCCGACTCAGGCGAGATCCCCTCGTCGGTGGTAACCACGTCGATTTCGCTTATCGATCGGATAAATTCGGTCTTGCCCGCGCTGAAGGGGCCAGTGATGACCATTTTGACGGTTTGCATGGGCATGGTCGATCTCACTCTTCCGTGACTAAGAGCCTGGGACAAATCATACTATGGTTCTAGGTTTCCTTGATCTTGGCGATCAAGCGCTCAACCACGCTGCGCTTGACAGCGGGCGCCTGCAGCGTCGAACGGCGGGCGCCGGTGGCTGCCTTGGCCGGTGGCGGCTGCATCCCCGGCGGGCGCACCAACTCGACCAACCCGGCCTGCAACAGCCCGTATACAACCCGGCGAATCTCGGTGTCGGTCATGTTGCACGCTTTGGCGACCTGGCGAATGGAGTTCTTCGGGTTGATGAAGGACACCACGCGCCACTCCTCGACGCTCAGGTGAATGCCGCGGAACTTGTCGCCCGGCGTGTCGGGGAACTTGAGCGCCATATCCAGGTTGGGCAGTTCTTCTTCGAGCGGCCTGACCTCCTGGGCCCGCCGCGTGCCTTCGATGATCACGTTCTTCAGATCGATCGGGACCGTGATGCGTTCCGGCGACGGCAGCACGTTTTCCTCGAACACGAACGGCTCTTTGGACCACAGCATCAGGTCGAACACGATATCCAGCGTGTGCTGCTGGATGCTGCGCACGACGTCCGCCTGGGTCACGTAGTTGGCGTTGATCAGCATCAGCGCCAGAGCCTTGTCCGAATACTTCGCGCCGCGCTCGCGAATGACGCGCGCCTGCTCGGCGTTGAGCTTGCCGGCTTTGTGCAGCACGTTCGCCAGGTGGCCGTCCTGCTCGCCCATCGCGGCCAGGATCAACCGGCCCTCGCGGAAGGCAGCGGTGGCCCGTTCCTTGCCCGGCACGATCTTCTTTCGCTTGTTACCCGCGCCATCCGTGATCATCTCGTTCGTCTCAACTGGCGCGTACACGCGCAGCGTGCCCGTTTTGCGCGCCAGGCTGATCAGGTTGAGAATCTGGGTAGTGCTGAAATCGGCAAGATTTCCTTTGAGCGCCATTGAACCACGTCCTACCCTGAGAGAAAGATTAATACGGCGGGTATCGTCTAGCGTTACTGACAATCCTTACACAATGCTGGCATTATACACCGCCGTAAAACGCGAGTCAACCGGGCGAAGGGGGCCTGCCCGGCTGCACGAATCTCCACCACCCCACGTGGATCCACCCATGTGCAGAAGCGCAAACCATGCACGAAACCGTCGATACTATCGTTATTATATGCTACATTCGGCAGGGTAACGCAAGTCGAGCGGAATGCCCGCCGCCGGATGGAGAGCGCAGATTGTCATCGAGGAATCACCACCGCCCCATGCACCGCCGCCCCGCGTGGGCCCTGGCGGGGCTGGCCGCGCTGCTGAGCATCGCCCTGATCGCGGCGAGCTGTTCGACCTTCTCGCGCGAGGTGATCGTCGTCAGCGAGACGCCCACCCCGCCCGCCGGAGTCGCGGCGCTGCCGGTCACGCCGGGCGGGCCGGGGCCGGTCAACCCGCTGACCGGGCTGCCGGTCGACGATCCCGCCGCGCTGGCGCGGCGCCCGCTGGCCGTGAAGATCTCCAACGCGCCGGACATCGTCCGGCCCCAGGCGGGGATCGCCCAGGCCGACCTGGTGTTCGAGCACCTCACTGAGGGCAGCCTGACGCGCTTCACCGCGCTGTTCTGGACGCACACCCCGCCGCGCGCCGGGTCGGTGCGCAGCGCGCGCCTGATCGACCTGGAGATCCCGGCTATGTACGGGGCGCTGTTCGCCTATTCCGGCGCCAGCGAGCCGATCCGGCAGCGTATCGCGGAACTGCCCATCGCCCCGCAAGCCTACGAAGGCGTCACCGTCGGCCTGCCGCTCTACGTCCGCGACCCGGAGATCGACGTGCCGCACAACCTGTTCACCATCCCGGCGGCGGTGTGGCAGCGCGCCGAGGCGGACGGGCTGGGCGAGCCGCCCGCCGGCCTGGACGCCATGCGCTTCGACCCGGCGCCCCCGGCCAACGGCGCCCCGGCGGAGCGCGTCGTCATCGACTACGGGCCGGACCGCGTGCGCTGGGACTACGACCCCGCCGCCGGGCGCTATGCGCGCAGCGTGGACGGCGAGCCGCACACCGACGCCAACACCGGCCAGCAGGTCACCGCCGCCAACGTGGTGCTGATCTACGCTCACCACCAGCCGGACCTGAGCATCGTCGAGAGCGAGTGGCGCGGCAGCATGAGCTTTTCGATCGAGATCCAGATCTGGACGCTGGGCCCGGCCACGGTCGTCCGCGACGGGCAGCGGGTGGATGGCTACTGGATGCGCTGGGAAGAAGACGACATGCTCACCTTCTGGGCCGACGAGGACGCGACCGAGCCGCTGGCGCTGAAACCGGGCAACACGTGGTTCCAGGTGGTACCGCTCGATTTCACGGGCGTGACGTTCGACTGACAAGCGGAGTACAATGCAGGTAGCGCATGTGCCCGTTTTGCGGATGGTGCGACCTGCCGATGCTAAACCGGACCTATTCCTGGATCGCCGTCAGCGCGCTGGCCCTCGTTGCCGGTGGGACGACGGCCTGTTTCCGGCCCTGACCTGCTATGGCCCCGTGCATGTTCTGGCTCGTCACCCTGGTTTCCGGCGCGTTCACCGTCTACTACGCCGCGGTGGCGAGCGGGCTGTACCGCGATCCGCTGATGTGGCATCTCCAGCGCTACGGCGAGGAGCACCGCCCGTCGCTGGCCCTCCGCCTGCTGCTGGCGAGCGCGACGTTCTCGCTCAGCGCGGGCGTGGTGCTGGGCGCCCTGGCCGAGTCTAACCCGGTGGTGCAGCGCATCTTCCCCTCGGACATCCTCACCGTGCTCGCCCTGGTCCTGTACGCGGCGAGCTTCATCGTGTGGCAGACGACCAGCCTGCGCGAATCGCTGCCGCGCTGGTACGTGCATCTGCTGCGCACCACCAGCCGCCAGGAACGGCGCCAGATCGCGTATGCGTGGGTGCGCATCCCGCGCCGCCTGCGCTGGCGGCTCAGCGGCGATCAGGCGTCGTTCGTGGTGTGGAGCGAGCTGGTGCGCCTGACCGTGATCTACGGCGCGTTCGACCCCAACAGCCCGTGGGACGTGTGGTATTAGGCGAGAGGAAAACCGGGCGGTTCCGGCGGGGCGAGCAGCAGCATCCCGTTGATCCGCGCCTCGCGCAGCGCGCCATCGACGTCAATGGTGAGCGTGCCGCGCGCCTCGATTTGCTGCGCGGTGACCCAGGCGACGCCCGTGTCCGGCGGCGCGGCGAGGAGCGGCCCCAGCGTCGCCGCCGTCTTGAACTTGACCCCGAAGATCTCCAGGAAGTAGTGAGTCAGCAGGCCGGTCTGGCCCTGGCGCTGGGTGAGCGACTCCTCCTCGACGGTCCACAGGTGCCACCAGTCGACGTCATCCGGCGTGAGGGCGGGCAGCAGGCCGGACTCGGTGACCAGCTCCTCGTGCAGTTCGCGGAACGGCGAGCGCTCGCGCTCCTGGCCGCTGGCGAACCACTGCCGGAACGCGTCGAGCCGGTCCAGCGGCAGCGACAGCCGCAGATCGCTGCCGGTCGGGTCTTCGGGGATGGCGTCGAAATCGGCCAGCCGCGCCGGGTTGTAATAGGCCAGCGCCCCGCCAATCGGCGACAGGATGTAGATCCCCTTGCCCCGGCGGTTGCTGTTCAACAGCAGCAGGTACCGGCCCTGGTGCTCGATGCGGCACAGGCTGGCACAACTCACCCGGATACGCTGAGCGTGCTCGGTCATGGTCGTTCACCGTGATGTCCTGATGTGCGGTCCCTGCCATTGTCGCGCCGTCCGGTCAAAAACACAAGATCCCTTGCCTTTGCGCGAGCATGGCGCTACCCTTGTGCCAGTCACGATTGGCTCGAACCCCAGGAAAAACCGCAGGTTTAGCATTGAGCATCCGACTCCTGACCCAGGCCACGCGCCGTAATACCCGCCTGAGCATCCTCAACGGCGCGATCATGATCGGCACCACCAATTCCGTCGCCAGCCCGGACCTCGTCATGACCGCGTTCGCCGCGCACCTGACGTCGAACCCGCTGATCCTGGGCCTGATCGGCCCCCTGCAGGCGGCGACGTGGTCGCTGCCGCAGATCTGGACCGTCGGCTGGCTCCAGCGCACGCGCCGCGCCCTGCCGATGTACAACTACGCCGCGCTGCTGCGCATGGTGGGCTGGATCGTGCTGACCATCGTCGTGCTGCTGGTGAACGATGCGACGATCCTGCTCGGCACGCTGCTCGCCTTCACGATCATCGGCGGGGCGGCGGCGGGCGTCGCCGGGCTGCCCTTCACCGAGGTAATCGGCAAGATCATCCCCCCGCGCCAGCGCGGGCTGATCTTCGGCTGGCGGGGCGCGCTGGGTGGCGTGCTGGCCGTGTTCGGCGCCCAGGTGGTCGTGTTCTTCACCGGCCCCGGCGCGCGCTTCGATTTCCCGATCAATTACGGGCTGCTGTTCGCCTTTGCCGGGTTCACGCAGATGTTCGGGTTCTTCTCGTTCTCGCTGGTGCAGGAACCGGACGCCGATGCGGACGTCCACCACCCGAAGCTGTCCACCGAGGTCGTGCGCAGCATCTGGCGCAGCGACAGCAACTACCGCCACTACGTCCAGGGGCGGACCTTCTTCGAGCTGTCGAGCATGGCGAACGGGCTGGTGATCGTCTACGCCAACCAGGTGCTCGGCGTGCGGCTGGAGCTGGCCGGGACGTACCTGCTGGTCAGCTCGATCCTGCGGCCCATCTTCAGCATTGGCGCGGGGCGGCTCAGCGTGCGGGTGGGCAACCGGCTGCCGGTCGCGGTCGGGCTGATCGCGCAGGGGCTGGGCTGGGCGCTGCTGCTGATCGCGCCGCTGGTCGGCGTGCACGGCAGCGCGGCGGAATACTACCTCGTGCCGGTCTACAGCCTGATCGCCATCCAGAAGGGGCTGATCTTCTCGAACCTGATGGCGCTGGGCCTGAACGTGACCCCCGAAACGGAGCGCGCGCTGTACATGGGCACGCTCAACACGTGGATCGGCGTGGTCAGCATCGTGGGCGCGCTGAGCGGCGTGATCGCCAAGACGATCGGCTTCGAGGCCCTGTTCGGGATCACGATGGTGCTGTCGTGCCTGAGCGCGTGGCAGTTCATGCGGCTGCGCGAAGACTGGGACCGGATCCGATCATGACCAGCCCCCCGCCCGGCGACCTCGCGCCGTGGGTGGCGCTGAGCCTGATCCCCGGCCTGGGCGTGCGCACGCTGGACCGCCTGCTCGACGCGTTCGGCTCGCTGGCGGCAATTCTGGACGCGCCACCGGACGCGCTGATGGCCGTGCCGCGCGTCGGCCCGAAAACGGCGGCGGCGATCCGGGCGGTGGACCTGGCGCGCACCCGCGCCGACATCGCGCGCTGGCAGGCGAGCGGGATCGCGATCCTGCTGCACACCGGCGCGGACTACCCGGCGGCGCTCAAGGCGCTGGACGACCCGCCGCCGGTCCTGTTTCGGCGCGGCGCGACCCTTCCCCAGGACGACCGGGCGATAGCCGTGGTCGGGACCCGGCGGCCATCCGCCCCCGCGCGCGAGCTGGCGTCCCGGCTGGCCGGGGAGCTGGCCGCTCGCGGCTGGACGGTCGTCAGCGGGCTGGCGTCGGGCATCGACACGGCGGCGCATCGCGGCGCGCTGGATGCCGGGGGGCGCACCCTGGCCGTGCTGGGCAGCGGCCTGGGCGCGATCTATCCCGCGCACAACGCCCGGCTGGCCGCCCGCATCGCGGACAGCGGCGCGCTGTTCTGCGAAACCCACCCCGAGGCCGCGCCCAACAGCCCGGTGCTCGTCGCCCGCAACCGCCTGATCAGCGGGCTGTGCCATGCCGTGATCGTGGTCGAGGCCGGGGCGCAGAGCGGCAGCCTGCACGCCGCCCGCTTTGCCGGGCAGCAGGGGCGGATCGTGTTCGCGGTGGACAGCCCGGCGCCCGGCAACCGCCAGTTGATCGCCAACGGGGCGCGTCCGCTGGCGCTGGACGGTGATTCGCTGAATGGCTTGCCCTGAAGTTTGTTTTCCATTAAAATGATGTCAGATTAAAATTTGTTTGAAAACTGTTAGGATTTGGAACAAGAACGGATTATTCGAGCGGCACTTTTGGGGGGACGCCATTCCAACGCGCGATCTGCGCCGCACCACAACGATCATTTCCTGCCATGTGCGGGCCAGCCTTCGGTCAATTTTCACACCCACTGAGCCACGACCGACAATTTCTATCGCGTTTTCCGTTTTAATTCGACCTGTAAGACGTGGTGTATTGACCGATATAATCGAATCTGCTACGTTAAAAGCGAACCGGTAATTATCATTAAGTGGGTACGCGGGGCCAAAAAATCGAGCAACACCTATTTCGAAATCGGGGGGAAAAGGAGTCTCGTCATGACAAGGGATGCTCATCGAGCGCCAAGCCGGTTATCACCACCGCGGCAGGTCAACGGTAGGGGGGCGCCAGTCCCGCCGCGATCGCACCGCCCTCACCACCCGTCCGCGCCGGGCGATCCGCCTGCCGGGTATCCGGGCCAGGAGTGGACCTCCAGCACGCACGGCACCGGCAGCGGCACGCACCGGTTCGACGACCCGCCGGACACCGGCCCCGACGAGGACTTCCGGCAGCCGGCGCAGGCGCGCGACTCGTACGCCGTCGAAGACCCTGGCGAGCCGCCGATCGACAGCGTGGCCGAGCTGCGGGCGCGCACCAGCGAGCTGTCGAAGCAGGAGCGCACCCAACTGCTGATCGACACGATCCAGCTTTTCGACGACGTGTGGAAACTGGCGAGCATCCGATCCAACGAGCGCAACAACTGGATGATCGCGTACCTGGTCCCGCGCAACAAAAAGCACCTCGATCTCCGGACGGCGATCAGCAAGCGGCAGGTGATGATCATCACCATCGACGAGATGGGCAACACGGACATCCGCGAGCCGCAAAAACGCGGCCTGTGGCAGCGGCTGACGGCCTGGCTGGTCGGCGAATAACGCGCGACGCGGGGGGCATCATCGAACGAAATCTTTTCCGAGATCGTCTTTAAATCTGCGGAACAAAAAACGGCGCCTTCAGGCAGCCGTTTTTCTTTCCCCGGCATCCGCGCACTTACGGCGCGCCCAGCAGCACCTGGGCGATCCACCCGGCGCGACCATCCTCGAACTCGACCCGCCACCACCAGTGACCGTCCGCCGGGACCGGCCCGTCGACCACCGTCCCGACCTCACCCTCGGCGGCATCGCCCGCCGGCGGCGCGTCGACGCTCTGCGACTCGCGCAGTGTCAGCGGGCCCTTGAGCGCGACGGTTGTCCCGGCGCCCCACGTCTCGACGCCATAGCCGATCGTGGCCGTTGGCGACGGCGTGTCGGGCGTTTCGCCGGGCGCGGGCTGCGTGACGGGCGTGCCCTGCGTGCCCGGCAGCGTCGGAGTCGCGGTCGGGACCGGCAGCGGCCCCGCGCCCGGCGGCGGGACGTCCAGCGGCTGCTGGTCATCCGGCAGCGGGTTGCCCGCCTCGTCGATCGCCACGATGCGCTCGTGCAGGCTCGGCCCGTTCACCCAGCGATCTTCGACGCCGGTATTGTCGATCACCCAGTACCACGGGCCGTTGTCCGTCTCAGGCTCCGCGCCCGAAATGCGATAATTCGCGCCCGGCTCCAGCGCGCTCGCTTCGTCGGCGTCCAGGCGCGGCTCGTCATACGCCGGGATCGGATCGCCGTCGAGCACGCGGAACCACATCCCCTCGACCATCTGCGGGCCGCTGGTGGGCATGGGCGTCGGCGGCGTCAGCGCCAGGATCGCGGCCTGGGTTTCGGTGGCGGCCTGGTTGGCCTCGCTGGTTTGGAGCGCCTGGGCCTGCACCGTCGCCGCCGTGAACACGCGCGCCGTGGCCGTGAGGTTGGTATCGGCCACCTGGGGCGCCTGCGTCGCCCGCGGCTCGTCCGTCTGCCTGTCGCCCCCGGAGGTGAACACCAGCAGCATGATCGCGATGAAGACGATCAGCAGCACGAACAACCCCGCGCCAGTGACGATGGGATTCTCGCGCGCCAACTGCCACAGCCGATCGATCTGCTCGCTCGATACCAGCGCCGTCCGGCGGGCGGCGGCCTGCGCGCGCCGCTGGCGGACCCGCGACGGCGGGCGGGGCCGGCTCGGCGTCTCGACCGGCTCGTCCAGGCGCGACAGCTCCGCATTCACGCGGCGCTCCCAATCGGACTGCTCGGCCAATGGCGGCGGAGCGCCGTGCTCGGTGTACTCCTCGTCGGTCAGGCGCAGCACGATCACCGAGATGTTGTCCGCGCCCCCGCGCTCGTTCGCCAGCGCGATGAGCGTATCGACGGCGCTGTCGGGATCGGTGACGGCGACCGTCTGCTCGATCTCCTCCGGCGAGACGTACCGCGTCAGGCCATCGCTGCACAGCACCACGTGGTCCCCGCCGCGCACCGGCCCGGAAATGATATCGACCTTCACCGATGGCTGGTTGCCCAGCGCGCGGACCAGTTTGCGCCCGGTCGGGTCGCCCTCGCCGAGCGGGGTTCCGGCCTCGCGCTGCGCCATCTCCAGGTTGTGATCCAGCGTCAACTGGCGGGCCTCGGCGTCGCGCATCAGGTAGGCCGGGCTGTCGCCCACGCTGCCGATGACCAGCTCGCGCCCGCGAATCACCGCCACGACGACCGTCGTCGCCATCACTTCCGGCTCGTCCTGCCCGTGGCCCTCGGCGTAGATCACGTTGTTCGCCTCGGCGATGGCGCGCGCCAGGCGCTCGGCAGGATCGCCCTCTTCCTGCTCGTAATAGCTGCCGATGATCGTGCTGACCGCGTACTGGCTGGCGAGGTCACCACCTTTCAGCCCGCCCACGCCATCCGCCAGCACGAAGATCTGCCCCAGCCGCTCCAGCGTATCCGGATCGGTCGGCGTCAGGTGGCCGATAGCGTCCTGGTTCTGCTTGCGCCGCTGACCGATGTCGGTCGCCATAGCCACGGTGACTTCGAGCGAAATCGATGGCGATTGGCCCATGTGATTCCTCAGTCCATTAACAGTTTGAAGACGAACAGCGTGTCGCCCAGGCGGATCTCGTCGTTCTCCTGGAGCGGCGTCGCCCCGCGAATCTGGCGCCCGTTGATGTATACGGGATTGGTCGGCGCGTAGGGCCACAGGAAGAACACCGGGGGCGCGTCCGGATCGTCTTCGGGCGGTTCGAGCGTCAGCCGGGCGTGCTGGCGCGACAGGCGCGGATCGTCCCACCGGATATCGGCCTCGCGCCCGATGCTCTGGTTCGGCTCGATGCGGAGGATCTCGCCCCGGCGCGTGAGCGGCTCTTTGATCACCAGCCAGCCCACCGGCGCGGGCGGCCCCGCCTCTTCCGGCTCGGCGGGCGGCTCCGGCTCGGCGGGCACGCGCGGCACCAGCTCGGTCAGGCTGGGGTCGGAGTCCGGCTCCGGCGCGGCGTCCGGCTCGACCGTCTCGCGTACGAAGTCCTCATCCGGCGGCGCAGCCGGGCGACCGGCCTGTTCGCGCGTTGGCGGCGGCCCGTAGGCGCGGCGCTGTTTGTCGTCGATGGCGCAGTAGGGGCACTCGGTATGGGGCGGGTCGAATGGCCCATGAATCTCGCAAAATCCGCCACCTTCAGCCATGTGCAGGTCCTCGTCTTTGACAGTTCGCCCCACATTCTAGCACGGCACTGCAAAAGCGAAAAACCCCCACCCGGTCGACCGGCGGGATTGTCGGCGCGGGCGATCTCACTCGGCCTCGCTGTCGCGCCCGGCCCCGCGCCAGCGCCCACGCTTGACGTGCGAGCGGCTCTCCGCCAGGGCGCGGCACGCCGGGCAGTGCGCCTCGTCGACGACCTTGACATCGGCCAGCACGCGCCACACGCCGGGGAATTCGGTCATGACCTCGACCGCCAGTTCGGCCTGCTCGTCGTCGTGAGCGAAGCCGGTCGCGATGACCAGCCCGTCGGGCTGCACCACGAGCTCGACGTGCTCGTCGGGGAACTGGGCGTTGTGCAGCGCGGTGTACAGCCGGGCGCGGAAGGCGTCCAGCGCGCTGCCGTTCTCGTGGCTCGCGTCCTGGACGGGCGCTTCCTCGTGCGGGACGTCCGGCTGCGAGACATACCAGGGATGGATATCGCTGTTGCCGCCGTAGGCCGGTTTGGGCGCGGCTTTAGCGGACCCGTTCGGCCCGGCGTGGATGCCGCCCCCCGTTTCGGCGTAGTAGGGCCGCCCGGCCCGCCACGCGTGGAACCGCCGCAGCAGGTCCGTCAGGATGCCCTGGCAGGCTTCGGCGTCCCAATACGCGGACGGAGTCGGCTGGCCGCGCCGCCAGTTGGCGGCCTGCCGGCGCGCCACGGCCTTGTAACGCTCGGCTTCGGTCACAATCAGCCCGCCCAGCGGCGAGGCGTTCTCGCCGGACTGGGACGTCACCAGGCCCGTCAGGATCGTCTCTTCCAGGCGCGCGGTGTGCAGCAGGCGATCCAGGCCCTCCGCCTCCAGGCAGTTCTGGCAGGCGGCGCGGGCGTTCTCCAGGCGCGTGAGCTTGTGCTCCAGATGGCTGAGTTGTTCGTGCAGAAACTGCCGGTCATGTTCGATCTGATCTTGCCAGTTCATCGGTTGCCAAACCTGATTCGGTTACCAATAACGCTATCAATCCTCATCCAGAGTGTAACGCGTTGGGATGCAGAGGGGGGAATCCGGTGCGGGCGCGGAGGTTGACCGGCGGGGAGCGAGCGCCCGCCCCCCGCCTGTTCGGAATGGCGGACCGCTACCGGCCCGCTGTCGCTTCTTCGAGCGTGATGTCGCCCACGTCAGCGTGAATCCGGACCGTCGCCTGCGGCTGGTCGACGTCGCCGTAGGTGCCCTGCACCATCTGGTCGAGCAAGCCGTTATCCTCGACGCGATCGCGGAGCGGCAGGTCACCGGCGATCTGCCCCAGGCTGGCCTGCGCATCGAGCCGGAACGCGCTGCCGGGCTCCACCGCGAGCGTCACCGCGCCAACCTCGGCCCCCGCATCGAGATAGCCATCCGGCCCGATCGCGCCGGTGAAGGCCACGTCGCCCACGCTGGCGAGCATCACCAGCGCGCCCGTTGCCAGCGAGCCCTCGAAGCGGACCGCGCCCACGTTCGATTCCAGCGTGTGGTCGCCCTCACCGAGCGCCGCCTGGACGGCGATCGCCGCGACGTCCGTGCGGATGTCGAGGCTGTTGACCACGGTGATCCCGGCCACCGTCACTTCGCCCACGTTCACGCTCGCGGACAGTTCCAGCGCCGCCGGGACGCGCACCGCGAGCGCGATCGAGCGTCCGCCGCCGAACGCGTTGCGCTCTTCGGGGATCACCTTCACCTGCACGATCAGGCGCCCCTCGGCGTAGTCGGTCACGAAATCGATCTCGTCTTCGGACCAGCCCTCGACCGCCAGCGCCACCTCGATCGCGTCGATGTCCTCGACGCCGGTGACGGTCACGGCGGCGACGTCGGCTTCGAGATCGAGCCACAAAGGCGTATCCTCGTCAGGCAGCGGGAACGTCCGCGTGTCCTCCCAGGACTGGGCGCGGGCGGCGCGCGGGGTGCTCATCAGCAGCCCGGCGATCAGGACCAGGACAGTCAACAGGCGCATAGCGATCGCTCCTCTCGCGTGCATATCCATCCATTGTAACACGGACGCCCCCGCCGGGGCTGATTTTTACCTGACCGTTTGGGCGGGTCCCCGCCCGTTTTGCCGGGCATGCTCTCGCCAAAGAGGCGATGTCGCGCCGCGCCGCCTGCCGTATGATCGCCAATAGACGACCACACAACCCTACACAGCAAGGAGCGAGTTCCGATGACCTCTGTACTACAAACCCTCTCACAAGACATGGCCGCGACCGTCGAGGCTGCCGGGCCGGCAGTCGTGCGGGTCGAAGGCCGGCGGCGTGTCCCGGCGACCGGCGTCGTCTGGTCGGCGGACGGCCTGATCGTCACCGCCCATCACGTCGTATCGCGCGACGAGCGAATCACGGTCGGCCTGCCGGACGGCAGCACCCGCCCGGCGGCGCTGGTCGGGCGCGATCCGAGCACCGATCTGGCCGTGCTGCGCGCCGACGGCGGCGGCCTGACTCCCGCCGCCTGGGCATCCGGCGACGGACCGGGCGTGGGGCAGTTGGTGCTGGCCCTGGGCCGCCCTGGGCGCAGCGTCCAGGCGACGCTGGGGATCGTCAGCGCGCTGGGCGAGAGCTGGCGCACGCCCGCCGGGGGGCAGATCGACCGCTATCTGCAGACCGACGTCGTGATGTATCCCGGCTTTTCGGGCGGGCCGCTGGTCGACGCGTCCGGGCAGGTGCTCGGCCTGAACACGTCGGCGCTGCTGCGCGGCATCAGCGTGACCGTCCCGGCGGCGACGGTGCGCGCCGTGGCCGACGCGCTGCTGGCGCACGGGCACATCCGGCGCGGCTATCTCGGCGTGGGCGCCCAGCCGGTCCGCCTGCCGGAGGCGCTGGCCGGGCAGATCGGGCAGGAAACCGGCCTGCTGATCGCGTCGGTCGAGCCGGGCAGCCCGGCGGACTCCGGCGGGTTGATGCTGGGCGACACGATCGTCGCGCTGGACGGCCACCCAGTGCACCACATGGACGACCTGCTGGCGCTGCTGGGCGGCGACCGGGCCGGGAAAGCGGTCCCGGTGCGCGTCGTGCGTGGCGGCCAGGTGCAGGACGTGACGGTGACCATCGGCGAGCGGGCCTGATCCCGCTCGCCCCACCACGATCCAGGAGGCGACCATGCCCACAGTCTGGGAACAACTCAACGCCGAACTGCCGCCGGTCGTGGACCGGGCGCAGAGCGCCCTGGTGCAGATTCGCAACGGCGGCCAGGGCTTCGGTGCGGGCACGATCTGGCACGCGGACGGCCTGATCGTCACCAACGCGCACGTCATCGCCGGGCGCGGGGCGCTGCGCGTCGCCCTGCCGGATGGCCGGACGCTCCCGGCAACGATCCTCGCGTCCGATCCCGACCGCGATCTCGCCGCGCTGGTGGTTACGGCCAGCGATCTGCCGACCGTCGAGTTGGGCGACTCGCGGCGGGTGCGGCCCGGCGAGTGGGTGATGGCGGTCGGGCACCCGTGGGGCGTGGCCGGCGCGGTGACCGGCGGCGTGGTGATCGGCATGGGCGCCGGCCTGCCGGAGATCCCCCGCGCCCACCACGAGTGGATCGCGCTCGACCTGCACATGCGCCCCGGCCACTCCGGCGGCCCGCTGGTGGACGTGGCCGGGCGGCTGATCGGCATCAACACCATGATCGCCGGGCCGGACGTCGGCTTTGCCGTGCCGCTGCACGTGGTGGCGCGCTTCCTCAAGCGGGCGCTGGCCGCGCCCCAGCGCGCCCGGTCACGTTGAGCGCCAGTCCATCCGGCGGCCCACCACCCACAGCGATCCGGCCAGGAACCCGGCCAGGGCGAGAAAATCCACCGCCAGCGGGATGCGGTCCGGCATGTCGAGCACCGTCTGGCGCAGGGCCGAGGCCGCGTAGGTCGCCGGGGAGAGCACGCTCAGCGTCTCGATGATGTCCGGCAGGCGGTCCGGCGGGATGATCACCGGGCCGAAGCCGAGCAGCACGAACGTGATCAGCGAGCTGAGGCTGCCCACTTCCTCCGGCGAGCGCACCAGGATGCCCACCAGCGCGCCCAGGCCGCACAGCGACACGCCGATCAGCGGGACGGCAACGAGCAGCCACGGGCTGGGCGCCAGCGTCAGGCCTAGCATGGCCTGCCCGGCCAGTAGCGTCACCGCGACGGCGGGCAGCGCGAGCACGAGAAACGCCGTCACCGTCGCCAGGATGAGCGCCGCGCGGTAGACGGGCAGCGTGGCGAAGAAGTCCAGCCGCCCCACCATGCGCATGTAGGCGAAATGGGTCGCCACCTTGTCGAACGTGCCGAACAGCAGCGCGAACACCACGTTGCCGGTCAGGATGTAGGCCAGCGTGTCGGGATCGTCCCGCGCGGCGAAGGTACCCAGGGCCGCCGTGCTGAGCAGCGGCGCGATCACGCTGGTGAGCAGCATCCCGCGCCACGACCACCGCCAGTTGGCGAGCTGGATCAGCGTCAGGTCCCACAGTTGGACCGGGAACGACTGCGTGCGGCGGCGGGCGCTCATGCGGGCCGCTCCGCGAGCGCCAGGAACAGGTCTTCGAGCGTGGCGGTGCTCAGGCTGAAATCCTCGACGGACTCGTCCCCGTTGAGCGCGGCGAGGTAGGCGGGCGCGGCCTCGCGCTCGATGAGAAGCTGCCAGCGGCCCGGCATCACCTCGCGCGGGGCGGGGCCGGGCGGCAGCGCGGGCGGGCTGCCCGGCGCGAACACGATCTCCAGCCGGAGCTGCCGGTTGAGCCCGGCCTTGAGCGCGCCGGGACGTCCCACCGCGATCAGCCTGCCGCCGCGCATGATGCCCACGCGCTGGATCACGCGCTCCGCCTCGATGACGTTGTGCGTCACCAGGATGATCGTCAGGCCCTGCTCGCGGTTGATCTCGCGCACCAAGTCCCACACCAGCCGCCGGTGGAGGGGATCGAGGTCGTTGGTCGGCTCGTCGAGCAGCAGCACGGGCGGTGAGGCGGCGATGGTCGTCGCCAGCATCGCCAGCCGGCGCTGCCCCCCGCTGAGCCGGACGATCAGCCTGTCGCGCGCGGTGCCCAGGTCCAGCCGGTCGAGCAGGCGATCGCGCTCGGCGCGGGCGTCGCGGCGATCCAGGCCGCGCAGGTGCGCCGTGAAATACAGCGTTTCGCCCACCGTCAGGTTGTTGAGAGCCAGCCCATCCTGCGGCATGTACCCGATGTGGCCCGGCACGTAGAGGGGGGCCGAGCCCAGCGGCTCGCCGAACAACCGGATCGCCCCGCTGGTCGGCGCCAGCAGGTTCGCCATCTGCCGGATCAGCGTCGTCTTGCCCGCGCCGTTGTCGCCCAACAGCCCGAAGATCTCGCCCTCGGCCACGCTGAGCGTGAGCCGGTCGTTGGCCGGCGTCGTCTGCCGGGGGTAAATCTTGGTGAGGTCGACCACGTCATAAACGGCCATAGCGCTCTCCGCGTCCCATTCAGAGGCCATTTGAAAAGCTGCGTTCCCCCCATCCCCGGCCCTTCCCCCACCAGGAGGGAAGGGAGAAAGCTGGCTTGTAAGCCCCTCCCTCTTTATGGGGGAGGGGTTTGGGGTGGGGGAAACAATGCTTCACCAGACTTCTCAAATGGCCTTTCAGGGTGTCGCTTTCGAGTATACCGCCGGTTCGAGCCGGGGCGCGGCGGCGTCAGCCGGACGGCGGGAAACCGCGCGCCGGATTAGTTTGTCACCAAAGCGTTATGTGGAGTACAATACACGGCATGAACGAGACTCCTTCCCTACGTTTTGACGGTTGCATGGCAACGAACCTCGAGCAAGCCTACCGCCAGCTCGAGCATGTGTACGAGCGGTTGATCGAGCCGCTGGGGCTCAGCCTGTTGGAGTGGTACGCCCTGCGCGCGCTGTACGGCGAGGACGGCACCAGCGCCTCGCAGTTGGCGCACGAGGTCTGCCGCCACCCGTCGTCGATGACCGCCCTGCTCGACCGCATGGAGGAAAAAGACCTGCTGCACCGCCAGGTGGATACCCACGACCGGCGCAGCGTGCGGGTCTTCCTGACCGAGCGCGGGCGCGCCCTGCGCCCCCAGGTGGAGCACGTCGCCAACCGGCTCTCGCGCCTGATCGAAGAGTCGATCACGCAGGAGCAAATGGAGACGTTTCAGTACGTGCTGAGCGTGCTCCAAAACGTCCACCTGCCCGAACCCTCTTGAAACGCGCCTGCGTCAGTCCCCTCCTATGAACCGTGCCGCGGGCACGGCTGGCGCGTGTAGGCGTTTTGTTCATAATAGTTCATGGACAGCCCGAAGCGTGCTAGAATCGGGGCAGGAGTTGCAGAGGGCTTTGGCATGAACAACCTGTCCTTCGTTCACTACGTCCGGTTGTATACGCTGCACCAGGTCGAACAGCCGCCCGACGCGCTGCTCTGGGTGCGAATCGCCGTGCTGCGCTACAGCTTCGTCCCGTTGGATCGCCCGGTTGTCGACGCGGCCTACGCCAGCGACCCGCGTGAAGGCGCGCTGATGGTGCGCCAGAGCGTGCTGCCGCGCCTGTTCACCCTGCTGGATTCGCAGGACCCACTGCGCGACCTGGACCTGATCGGCGGGCAGGCTGCCGCGTGGCGGCAGTACGCGGCGCTGCGCGGCGTCCCGGCGGACCCGGTGCCGGTCCCCGCCATTCACCCGCCGCGTGCCGCGCGGATCCCCGCACGGAGTGCGACCGCGGCCCGGCTGGCCCAGGCCCAGCGCGCCCTGGAGCTGGTCCAGACTGCCGCCGAAACGACCGCGATGCTCGCGGCCCTGTGGCAGAACTGGCAGATCGGGCGCGAGCGGCGTAAGCTCCTCGAGACGCAGCGGCTGCTGCTCCAGGACAGCATCCGGACTCAGCTCGCCGTGCAGGACGACGCGCTGCAGCGCGGGCTGGACCGGGGGTACGTGCGCGGCTATCTGGCCGCCCACGCGGGGGACCCGGCAGCCGATCTCTGGGACCAGCCCGAACGGGCGCCCGACTAGCCAGACCTACGGAAGGGATGCGGGTATTGCCTACAGTCAAGCCCCTGTACCGGCTCGACGCCGAAGGGGAAACCTTACTACGGGTGCGAGCCGTGCATTCCGGGCGGAACGTGGACCGCAGCATCGCCCAGGTCCGTGACGCGCTGGCGCTCGGCAGGCTGGCGGCGGTGGGACTGTACGACGAGCGCCAGGTCCTGCGCGGCCTGTCCGCCTGGAAGTGGCAGGACACGGGCCGGACGCGCGTGCAGGTCATCATGTTGTACGCCGAGCCCGCCGTATCGCGCGATACGGGCGCCGTGCTGGGCCATCACGTGTTTCACACGCTGTCCCAGGTGCCCACCCTGGAGGTGATCGAGGCGCGCGCCCGCGACGAATCGCCGGGCGTGTGGAGCGCCTTCCTCGATCACGGCGCGCTGTTCTTCGAGCGCTGCCGCATGCAGCGCCGTCTGGGCGACGTGCCGCTGCCCGTGGTCGCGCCCCCGGACGGCTACCGGATCACGCCGTGGGACGACGCCTACGGCTCCGCGCTGGAGCAGGTGGCCGCCGCCGCGCACGAGAGCGATCTCGAAGCGGTCGTCGTGCCCCACGTCCACGTTGCGCGCACCCTGCACCGGCTGCGCGCCGGCGACCTGCTGGACGATTGGAGCGCGGGAACCACGCTCGTCGCCGTGAATCGGGACGGCGAGCCGGTCGGCCACGTGGTGATCTCCGCCGTCGAAAACGAGGCGGGCCGGTTGGTGGACCTGGCCGTCCACCCGCGCCACCGCCGGCAGGGGTTGGGCCGCGCGCTGATGGTCCGCGGGCTTCAGGCGTGCCGCGCCCAGGGAATCATCACGCTGACCGCCGGGGTGACCACGCGCAACCCGGCCCGGCGGCTGTTGGATCATCTCGGTTTTTCCGCCGTGGACTGCGGTCGAGTCGCCATTTGGTGGCGGGATGGGCGCCAGCAGGCCTGGCGGGAGTAGCGATGCCATCTTCAGCAATCGACGTGCTCCGGGCCGTCTTTCCCCGTCTCAGCAGCGAGAGCATCACCGCCCTGTACGAACAGGCCCGCCTGACCGAGTACCCGGACAAAACCATCCTGGTCCGCGAAGGCGAGCCGGGCGACACCCTGTACGTGATCGTGAACGGGCAGGTCGAGGTCAGCAAGCTGATCGACGGCGCCCGGCACGTGCTGGACACGCTGGGCCGGGGCCAGTTGTTCGGTGAGATCGCCCTGTTGATGGATCGCCCGCGGCAGGCCGATATCGTCGTGCAGGGGTCGGTGATGGTGCTCGAAATCGACCGCGCCCTGTTCGAGGAGCACATCAAGGCCCACCCGGAAACCTTCGCCGAGATCAACGCCCACGTCATCGACAAGCTGCTGAACCAGGAGAACAAGCTGATCCCGCACCTGTCCGACCGGGGGACCACCGCCGGCCCCACGCAGGTCTTCGTCAGCTATTCACGCCAGGATCAGGCGTTCGTCTTCCGGCTGGCCGACGACCTCACCACCCAGGGGATCGACGTCTGGTTGGACCAGCGCAAGATTGAGGTCGGGACGATCTGGTCCGCGGCCATCGAAACCGCCCTGGAAGCGTGCAGCGCGATGATCGTCGTGCTCTCGTCGAGCAGCGTCGAGTCGCCGCACGTCGCCGACGAGGTGCATTACTACCTGGACGAGGGCAAGCCAATCGTCCCCGTCCTGGTCGACGCCTGCCGCGTGCCATACCGGCTGCGCCGTATCCAGCACATCACCTTCGTCGACACGCCCTACCAGGACGCGCTGGTCCGGCTGGTGGACCGGCTGCGCGCGCTCGGTTGAGGAGGGCGCATTTCAAATCCGGGGCGAGTTTTGAACCACAGAGCACACGGAGATCACAGAGAGAGACTATAAGAGAGACTCTCCAAAAATCCCTCTCTCTGCGCCCTCTGAGACCTCTGTGGTAAGCCTCCTGGTCCGACTCTGAGACGCACCCGCTGAGCGAGGCCGTCTGTCGTCCCGATCGGTCCTCGTGTATGATCGAAGCACAGCAAACGACGTCCGTTGGTGAGGTGAGTTGGCTTGAGCATGATGGCTGCACGGCATATCCGGCGCATGAGTATCCTGGCCGGCGCGATCCTGGCGCTGGTGCTGGTCGCCGCCCCGCTCGCAGAGGCGCGGCCCGGCGCGGCACAGCCCCGCCCCGCGCTTTCGGGCGAGGCGTTCACGCACGGCACGCCCCATTTCGTGATTCACTACACGCTGCACGGCATCGACGCGGTGCCGCCTGCCGACCGCTCCGGCAGCGGGACGCCCGACTGGGTGGAAGAGGTGGGCCGCGTGATGGAAACCGTCTGGACCGCCCAGGTGGACCGCATGGGCTGGCCCGCGCCGCTGCCCGATCGCGGCGAGGGCGGTGACGAGCGCTTCGACGTGTACCTCATGGAGCTGTTCAGCAAAAACCTGGCGGGCTACGTCTCGCCGGATGGCGGCTTCGTGGGCGACAACCCCAACACGGCGCGCATCGAGCAGCAGGCCGCCTATGGCTACATGGTGCTGGAGAACGACTTCATCGATCCCAGCCCGCCCGCCGGGCTGCGTGTGTGGCCGCCGGAAGACTGGCTGCGCATCATCGCCGCGCACGAGTTCAACCACGCCATCCAGATCGCGATCAACGGCATGCACCCCATGAGCTGGTGGTACGAAGCGACCGCCAACTGGATGGAAACCCAGGTCTTCCCCGACTTGCGCGACAACCTGGAATCGGCGGGGGCGGTGTTCAAGTCGCCGGACACGTGCATGCTGCGCTATGGCGGCGTGAACCGCGTGGAATCCGGGCTGCACTGGTACGGGATGTGGGTCTTCAACCAGACGCTGGCTGAGCAGCATGGCTCCGGCATCGTGCGCGATATCTGGCTGGCGATGGCCGACGGCGCGGGCTACGAGCCGTTCGACGAGACGCTGGCTGCCTACGGCACGACGTTCGACAACGAGATTCGCCGCTTTGCGCTGAACGTGCTGCTGCGCCGCTTCGCCCGCGGCGCGGACTTCCCCACCGCGCGCCTGCAGGAGTCGGTCGATGGGCCGGGCGAGTGGTCGCCCGCGGACGGCGTGCAGCGCTACGCGATGGACTACATCGGGCTGGCGCCCGGCGCGGGGCGGTACACCGTCACGCTGAGCAGCGACGATCCCGGCGTAGAGGGGATCGTGGTCGGTGTGCGCGGCGCGGAGGCCGACGTCTTCCCGCCGGGGCGCGCCGTGACGCTCGACGTCGACGGGTACGACAGCGTCTACCTGGTGGTGCTCAACCTGACGCGCCCGCCCAACGAGGCCGGCTGCGCCACCGCGCGCTACACCTACGCCGTGGCCGAGGCGACCGACGAGCCGAGCGGGGTCGCGTACAGCGTCGCCGCGCCGAACTACGCCGCGCCCCGCGTCGAGGCCGTGACCGACCCCGCGAAGATGCCCTTCCGCGACCCGTTTTACCAGACCGAGTACAACATCCGCGACGAGATCCGGCAGGTCGATCTGCCGTTCAAGCCGGTGACGCCGCGCGGCGCGCCCGCCGGGTTCGAGCTGGACAGCGTTTATGGCCTGGACGCAGATACCCAGGGCGCGGCGTTCGTCGCGCTGCACGCGCCATCCGGCGGCACAGTCGCCCAGATGCTGTACCACAACGCCCAGGGCCAGGTGATCCGGATCACCGAGTCGCGGACGATCTACGCCACCATCGGCGAGTGGCTGGCGGTCAATGAACTGGAGTTCCAGCCCGGCGTGCAGATCTGGACAACGGGCAACGTCGATACGGCGGTGGTCGAGCGCGAGGGCGGGCACCTGGTGACGTTCATCGTGCGCGAGCGGTTCATGGCGGTGGACGGCGACGCGCCGCTCGACGCGAAGCTCGACATGGCGGCGCGGTTCGCCGCGTCCACCAGCCGCGATCTGCCGGAGCCGCGCGGCCCCATTCCGGGCCCCTACGCGGCACGAGTTGGGGGAAAGTGAGAGGAAATGACCGCACGCATTCCTGTTCCACGCAGGGCTGTCGCCGATTTCTGCCAGCGCAACCGGATTCGCAAGCTTTCGCTGTTTGGATCCGTCCTGCGCGATGATTTTCGACCCGACAGCGACATCGATATGCTGGTCGAATTCGAGCCAGATGCTGTGGTCGGGCTGTTCGACATTGCAAGGATGGAACGCGAACTGTCCGAAATTATGGGGCGGCGCGTGGATTTGCGAACGCCCAAGGATTTGAGCCGCCATTTCCGCCAACAGGTGCTCGACGAAGCCGAGGTGCAATATGTCCTTCTTTGAGGTGTGGGCAGCCGGTGGGCTGGCCGTGCTGATCTACATGACGCTGATCTGGATCGCCAGCGTGATCAAGCGCGACGCCAGCATCGTGGATATTTTCTGGGGCCTGGGGTTCGTGGTGCTCTCCGTCGTCTACTTCATCCTGGCCGAGGACGGCTACACCGAGCGCAAACTGCTGATCCTGGCGCTGGTTGGCGTGTGGGGACTGCGCCTGTCGGGCTACATCCTGGCGCGCAACTGGGGCCACGACGAAGATCCCCGCTACCAGAACTGGCGGCGGCAGTACGGCAAAAACTACTGGTGGATCAGCTTCTTCCAGGTGTTCCTGCTGCAAGGCGCGATCATGTGGCTGATCTCGGCCACGCTGCTGGCCGCGCACTATTTCGACGCGCCGGACACGCTCACCCCGCTGGACATCCTGGGCGCCATGCTGTGGACCATCGGCTTTTTCTTCGAGGCAGTGGGCGACTGGCACCTGAAGCGCTTCAAGGCGAACCCGGACAACGCCGGGCAGGTGCTCGACGGCGGCGTGTGGAGCTACACCCGGCACCCGAACTACTTCGGCGACGCGGCCCAGTGGTGGGCGTATTACCTGATCGCGCTGAGCACCGGCTGGGGCGCGCTGACGATCTTCGGCCCGGCGCTGATGACCTACCTGTTGATTAACGTCTCCGGCGTCGCCATGCTGGAGCGCTCGATGAAGCAGAAGCCCAAATACGCGGACTACATCGCCCGTACCAGCGCCTTCTTCCCGCGCATTCCGAAGACGTAAGCCGCGTCACCCCGCCCGCTCGCCCAGGCGCTCGACGACGCGCAGTTTGGCGCTGCGGCTGCGCGGGTTGCGCGCGATCTCGTCCGCGCCGGCGGTGACCGGCTTGCGCGTCACGAGCGCGACCCGCGCCGCGTGCCCGCACGTGCAGACCGGCTGGCGCGGCGGGCAGATGCAGTCCGTTGCTTCGAGCCGGAAGGTCTGCTTGACGATGCGGTCTTCCAGGCTGTGGAAGCTGATCACGGCCAGCCGCCCGCCGGGCCGCAGCAGATCGATCGCGACCGGCAGGACGCGCTCCACCGCGCCCAGCTCGTCATTGACCGCGATACGCAGCGCCTGAAACGCCCGCGTCGCCGGGTGGATCTTCTCGCGGGGGCCGCGCTGGGCCGCGGCGATCACCTCGGCGAGCTGGCGCGTCGTCGCCAGCGGGCGCGCCGCCACAATCGCCCGCGCGATGCGCCGGCTGTTCCGTTCTTCCCCATAGCGGTACAGGATGTCGGCCAGGTCATCCGCGGGCCACGTGTTGACGATCTCGGCGGCGGTCGGGCCGGGCGCGGTCGGGTCGAAGCGCATGTCCAGCGGCCCCTCGTGCGCGAAGGCGAACCCGCGCGCCGGGTCGTCCACCTGCATCGACGAGATCCCCAGATCCAGCAGAATCCCGTCCACGCCCGCGCCCTCCCCCAGCCATTCGGCGACGTGTGCCGCCACCTGCTCGTAGCTGGCGTGAACCAGTGCGGCGCGCGCGCCGAACGGGGCGAGGCGTTCCCGCGCCAGGGCCAGCGCCGCCGGGTCGCGGTCCAGGCCGAGCAGGCGCGCATCCGGCGCGGATTCCAGGATCGCCGCGGCATGGCCGCCCGCGCCGACGGTGCCATCCACGAATCGCCCGGCGGGCAGGTGGCCGGGGCGCAGGGCGTCCAGCACGACGTCGCGCAGAACGGGGATGTGCGGGCTTTCGGAGGAAGGCATAGCGGTCCTTTCGCGTCTCGTGGTGGTCGTGCGCAGGAGTGTACCCGATCGGCGCGGCATGTGGCGACTGGTCACCGCCGGGCAACGGGGTATAATGCCCCCGTTTGACACGTCACCGCACATGCGAGGAACGTATGCTGTCCTGGCAATACCGCCCCAACCGGACGACCATCCGGGGCGCGATCCTGGTGGTGGTCTTCTTCGCGCTGCTGAGCACGATCACGCTCTACGCGCTGGTCAGCCACCTGGGATCGCGCGTCCCGGCCATGTACAACGGCGAATGGGACTACTACCATTTCCACTGGAATCTGTGGTGGGTGCGCCACGCCATCGCCACCGGGCAGGACCCGTTCTATACCGACATGGTGCTCGCCCCGTTCGAGCACAACCTGTCGTACCACTCGCTGACCGCGTCCTGGCTGCCGGTGTACGCCGCGCTGGAACCGCTGATCGGCCACCTGCCCACCGCTAACCTGATCATCTGGCTCTGCCTGGTGCTGACCGGCTGGCTGATGTACATCCTGCTGCGCCGCCAGGGCACCAGCCGCGCCGTCGCGCTGATAGGCGGGATCGCGTTGGGATGGTCGCCTTACATGCTGGACCACGCGGCCAGCGGCCACCTCAACCTGATCACGGTGTTCTGGCTGCCCGTCGCGCTGATTCTGTGGGAGCGCGTCGCCGCCACGCGCTCGCCGCTGTGGGCCGCGCTGGCCGGGCTGGGGCTGTGGGGCATGTGGCTGACCGACACGCTGATCGTCTTCTGGGCCGGGCTGCTGCTGGCCCCGTTCGCCCTGCTGACGCTGGTCCAGATGCCGGATCGCCGGGCGAGGGTCCGGCTGGCGGCGCTGGGCGCGCTGGCGCTGGCGATCACGTTCGCGCTGTCGTGGATCTTCGGGCCGCTGCGCCCCACGCTCGACTTCGACACCAGCGATCTCGAACCGGCCCGCCTGCTGACGCTGCGCTACTATTCGCTGCCGCTGCGCGCGCTCTACGCGCCGGACCTGGGCAGCGCGCAGCGGCTCGGCTTCGAGCGCGACGAAACGCTGGGCGTGCTGCTGGTGGCGCTGACGATCCTCGCGCTGGTCGTGCGCGGCGCGAATCGGCTGCGCTGGTTCTGGCTGGGCGCGGCGATCCTGCCGCTGGCGCTGGCCCTGGGGCCGGACCTGGACGCCTTCGGGACGCGCGTCGCGCTGCCCTTCCGGCTGGTGCACGAGGCGTTTCACGGCCAGATGCGCACGCCGATCCGCTTCCTGCCCCCGGCCACGACCGCGCTGATCGTCTTCCTGGCGTGGTCGTTCGATCCGTGGGTCCGGCGGCTGCGCGCGCGGACCGCCCAGCCCCTGCTGGCCGGAGTCGTCGTGCTGGCGTTCGCGGCGGACCTGGGCATCTTCAAGCCCTATCCCGCCACCGAGCCGCCGACCGAATACGCCTTCTACACCATGATGCGCGGCGAGCATTACGACGATTACGATTACGTCGTGCTGGAGGTGCCGTCCGGCCCGTACACCGGCTGGCGGCTGATCGGATCGCACCCGGAAGCGATGGCTTACGGCCCGGTTCACGAGAAGCGCATGGTCAGCGGCCTGCTGTCGCGCATCCCGCTGACGCAGCACCTTTATTACGAGCAGTCGCCGCTGATGGGCTGGCTGGCCGGGGTGCGCCCGCTGGTCGCCGACCGCGTCATCGGCGAGCTGGGCGAGATCATCCGCGATTGGCCGGTCGGCTACGTGGTCGTTCACCAGGACTGGATGGAGCGTGAGCGCACGCTCGAAACGCTGGCGCTGTTCAACGGGCACCCGTCGCTGTGTTTCATCGAGGTCGAGAAGGACGCCGTGCTCTACCGCACGACGAGCCACCCCAAAGGCTGCCCGCCGCGCATCCCGCCGGAAACCGGGCCGGGCGAATACACGATCGACCTGGGGCTGCCCGGCGACGAGGGCTTCACCGGCCACGGCTGGTATTGGCCGGAGGACGTCGGCGGCACCCCGGCGCGCTGGGCGGGGGGCGGCGTCGAAGCGCTGGTGCACGCCAGCCTGCCCGCCGGGCCCAGCTACACGCTGACGGTGCGCGCCACCGCGTTCGCCGAGCCGCGCACGGTGACCGTCGTCGCCAACGCCGAGCGCCTGGGGCAGTTCACCGCCGCGCCCGGCGGCTGGGACGAGTACACCGTAACAATCCCCGCCGCGCTGGTCGAGCGATCGGGCGGCGACCTGGTGTTCTCGCTGGCGGCGGATGGCGTGACCTCAGCGGCGGACGAGGGGCTGTCGAGCGATCCGCGCCCGCTGGCGCTGGCCTACGACTGGATCGCCTTCCGGCAGGCGGGGAATTAGCCCTGCTTCTGGCGCTTGAGTTCGGCGGTACACTCGGCGCAGTAGCCTGTGAAACACGCGCAGGCGCTGATCACGCTGACGCCTTTGCGCCGCACCAGCTCGTTCGCCATCTGGTTGAGCAGGTCGGCATGGATCACCGTGCGCTTGCCGCAGCGCATGCACGTCAGGTAGTGCTGCTCCGGCCCTTCGGACAGGCGGAACACCTCGCGGCGGTGTTCCGGCTCCACGTAGCGGTGATCGATCAGCCCCAGTTCCGCGAACAGGTTGAGCGTCCGGTAGACGGTGGCGAGGCTGATGCTGGCGTCCTGGGTGTGGGCCAGCTCGAAGATCTCGTCGGCGTCCAGGTAACTGGTCTGCCCGGCCATCACCTGGAGGATCAGCGTGCGCTGCGGGGTAACTTTGAACCCGCGCGCGTGCAGCAGGGCTTCGGCTTCGTCGATAAGGTGCGGCATCACAATTCGTCCCTGTGTCATACGTCATCACGGATTATAGCCCATAGGCCGGGCCGTTGGGCAGGTCGGGGGCGAAATCCCGTATAATCTTACGACACACGGGCTTGATTGGCCGGATCGAACAGGTAAGGATAACCGCATGTCAATTCCATCTCGTTTCCCATTTCGCGCCGTGCTGTCGCTGGTCGTGATGAGCGTCGTGGCGCTGGCGCTGGCCGCGCCGGGGCCGATCGCCGCCAGCCCGGCGCTGCCGCCGGTGGAGGGTGTCGCCCAGGATGGCGGCGTGCCCGCCAGCGAAGGCGCGCCCGGCAGCGCGACGCTCGACCTGCTGCGCAACACGATCATCCCCCCGCGCGACCGGATCGACCTGGCGAGGCGCCTGCTGGGCGTGACCGAGATCCCCGACCCGCCCACCAGCCCACCGCCGGAGCGCCCGATTGGCGACGTGGTGACCTTCTGGGCGGACAACCTGGACGCCGATTACGAGTTCGAGGTTGACGCCGAGCTGGTCTACAAGACCGACCACGTGTACATGTTCGTCGAGGTCGGCGAGCAGGTGGACCCGGACGCGGTCCGGCGCTCGGCGGACGCGTTCGAGAACCTGATCCGGCCCAAAGTGCACGAGGTCTTCGGGACGGAAGCCCTGCCCGGCATCGACGGCGACCCACACCTGTACATCCTGCACGCGCGCAACTTAGGCTCGTGGGTGGCGGCGTACTATGGCAGCAGCAGCCAGTACCCGTCCGCCGCCGTGCCCAACTCCAACGAGCGCGAGATGTTCTTCGTCAACCTCGACGCGATGGACTGGGCCATCGGCACGGCCTATTACGAAGGCGTGCTCGCCCACGAGTTCCAGCACATGGTGCACTGGAACGTCGACAAGAACGAGGACACCTGGCTGAACGAGGGCCTGTCGGAGCTGTCGGCGCTGATCACGGGCTATGGGGCCAGCAACTTCGCCGCGCCGTTCCTCAATTCGCCGGACATCCAGCTCAACACGTGGCCGGAAGAAGACAACCGCGGCCTGCACTACGGCGCGGCGTTCCTGTTCGCGGCCTATTTTTACGAGCGCTATGGCGAGGCGGCGACTACCACGCTGGTCAGCGATCCGAAGAACGGCATGGAGAGCGTCGATAACGCGCTGGCCGCCATCGGCGCGACCGATCCCGCCACCGGCGAGCCGGTGACCGCGGTGGACCTGTTCGCGGACTGGGTCGCCACGAACCTGCTGCACGATCCGGCGGTGGGCGATGGCCGCTACACGTACACGTTCTCCGAGCTGGACGCGCTGAACCCGGCGCGCATCACCCGCCAGGTGACGCCCGGCGCGGGGACCGAGACGCTCGGCGCACCGCAGTGGGGCGCGCACTACCTGCGCGTGGTGGGCGGTGCCGAGCCGGAGCGCCTGCGCTTCGCGTTCGACGGCAGCGCGACGGTGTCCATCGTCCCGGCGGAGGCCCACAGCGGAACGCACATGTGGTGGTCCAACCGGGGCGACGAGAGCGACAGCCACCTGACGCGCGCCTTCGACCTGACCGGGGTCGGGGCGGCGACGCTCAACTATTGGACGTGGTACCACATCGAGCGCGGGTGGGATTACGCTTACGTCATGATTTCGACCGACGACGGCGCCACCTGGACCCCGCTGGAAACGGCCCACACCACCAACGACAACCCGCACAGCAACGCCTACGGGCCGGGCTACACGGGCGAGAGTGGCGGCTGGATCCAGGAGACGGTCGACCTGACGCCCTACGCCGGCCAGTCCGTCCAGGTCCGTTTCGAGTACATCACCGACGACGCCGTGACGCAGCCCGGCATGTTGATCGACGACATCAGCATCCCGGAGATCGGCTTCAGCGACGACGCCGAAACCGGCGACGCCGGGTGGACGAGCGCGGGCTGGGTGCGGATGGACAACGTCCTGCCGCAGCAGTTCGTGGTGCAGATCGTCCAGCCCGCGCAGGCGGACGCGCCGGTGATCCGCTGGCTGGGGCCGGACGACGCGCCGGAGGGCGACTGGGAGTTCACCGTGGGCGGCGATTACGGCGACGCGACGATCGTCGTCTCCGGCCTGGCGCCGGTCACGACCGAGCCCGCCGTCTACAGCTTCAGCGTGGAACCGCTGCCGTAAGCCATCCCGCGCGCGTGGGGGCGGGCCAGTTCGCCCGTCCCCGCCCCCTCCGGACCGCCGAGTGAAAGGCGCACCTGCCATGTCTTCCCCCGCCACCCGCCGCACCGCCCGGATCGCCGTCGCGCTGCTGGTCGCGCTGGCGATGGCCGCGCAGATCGCGCCCCCTGCCCGCGCCCAGGACGGCAAGCGCGCCGACGTGCTGGCCTGGGACGACGCGCCGAGCGTGCCGCGCTTTCGCTCGGAAGCCGACTGGCTGATCGACGTGGGCCGCAGCACCTACGCCGAGGTCTACGGCCCCTTCCCGACGCGCGAGTACGCCGTGGGCGATACCGAGCAGTTCAGGGGCCTCAGCCCATCGGAGGGCGCGCTGGCGACGTTCGTCTTGCGCAGCCGCACCGAGCACGCCTATTTCTGGTTCGAGGACGGCGCGAGCGTGGACGAGGCGAGCCTGGACGCTGCCGCGCGCTATTTCGAGGATCACATCTGGCCGATGAACAACGCCATCTACGGCGACGAGTGGATCCCCGGCATCGATGGCGACAGCCGCCTGCACATCCTGCACCAGGCGACGATCAACGCCAGCGTGGTGGGCGCGTTCAACCCGGTGGACCAGTGCCCCCGGTTCCTCTGCCCGGACAGCAACCAGCGTGAAATCCTGTACGTCAACCTGGACCTCGCGCCGGTCAATTCGCAGCCGTACCTGGCGACGCTGACGCACGAGCACCAGCACCTGATCCAGCATCACATCGACGGCAACGAGGAGCGCTGGCTCAACGAGGGCCTGTCGCAGCTCGCCGAGCACCTGGCCGGGTTCCATCCCCGCTACATCAGCGGCGAGAACATGCGCGACTTCCTGCGCAACCCGAATCACCACCTCAACGGCTGGACGCTCACCGGCTACGACATGGGGCGCTACTACGGCGCGGCCTACCTGTGGACCGTGTACCTGTACGAGCGCTTCGGCCTGGATTTCATCCGCCACATGGCGTCACATCCCCACGATGGGCTGGCGGGCATCCAGCACGCGCTGGTCGAGACGGGCGCGGCGGCCTCGGTCGACGAGGTCTTCGCTGACTGGATTCTGGCGAACTACCTGGACGATCCGTACGTGGGCGACGGGCGCTTCTACTACCAGACGCTCGACCTGCCGATCCGCATCCGCCCGCGCCCGCTCGACCTGGCGGCGGCCTACCCGCGCTTCGAGTCCGTCAACCAGTACGGCGCGGTGTACAGCCGCCTGGACCGGCCCGGCGACTACGACGTCAGCTTCGACGGCGCCGACCAGGCTTCGCCGGTGAGCATGACGCCACACTCCGGCAGCGGGATGTGGTGGTCGTACAACGCCATCAACGGCGCGGCGCGCCTCACCGGGGCGTTCGATCTCGCCGGGCTGGACGCGGCGACGCTGGTCTTCAACGGGTGGTGGTCTATCGAGGACGAATACGACTGGCTGCACGTGCTCGTCTCGGGCGATGGGGGCGCGAGCTGGAGCATCGTGGGCGGCGACCGGGCGCAGCGGGACGGCTCGAACGCGCCGGGCCTGTACTACGCGGGCGAGTCCGATGGCTGGGTCGAGGAGCGGATCGACCTGAGCGACTACGCGGGCGGGCCGGTGCTGATCCGTTTCGAGTACCTGACCGACGGCACGGCCAGCTTCGATGGCGTGGTGCTGGACGACGTCGGGATCGCCGAATTGGGCTACCGCGACGACGCCGAGAGCGATCAATCGGTGTGGGCGCCGGACGGCTTCCTGCGCATCACCGGCACGGTGCCGCAGCACTGGACCGTCGCCGTCGTCACCCACGGCCCGGCGGGCCGGACGACCGTCGAGCGGGTGGCGCTCGACGCGCTGAACACCGGGCGGGCGCGGGTCACCGTGCCGGACGGCGGATCGGTCACCCTGGTCGTCGGGGCGATGGCGCCCTTCACGTCCGCCGAGGCGCGCTACAAGCTGACCGTCCAGCCGTCGGAGGATTAGCGCGCCGGGGGCCGGTCGCGGTTCAACATTGGGGAGTCGGGCGCGTGCGGCCCGGTCATGGCGACCAACTGCGCCTCAAGCTCGTGGCGTTTTTGGTCGGCGGCGGCCTGGCCCGCCTCCAGCGCGCCCTGGTAGCGCCGGCGCAGCCCGCGCCGCATGCTGTCGCCCGACGCCGGCGTGAACAACAGCGCGGTCACCGTCCCGATCGCGCCCCCGCCGAGCACCCCGCCGAAAAATGCCAGCAATCGCCGCATGGCCTGTCTCTCCTGTCCGCCTGATCCGGTCCTGACGCCATTATAACGCGGAAGCCCGCGCCGGGCGTAGTGCCCCGGCCCGGCCCCCGTTTGTGCAAAATCCTTTACGCCTGCGCCCCGCTGCGTCCCAATCGAGTACAATAGGGGCACGCCAAACGCAGGACAAACGCGCATGACCAACCAACGCTCGCCTCATCCCCAGCATCCGACCCCGCCGCCCGGCGCCCAGGGCGACTGGTACGATCACGCCGTCCCGCGCCAGGGCTACACCGCGCCGCTGCCGCCGCCGCTGTACAGCGGGTCGCCCGCCGGGGTCGCGCGCGGCCCGGCCAGCCTGCGCGCGCGCGCCGGGGCGGACAGCATGGCCTGGTGGCAGTTCAAGATCCGGCGGGGCGCGCTCTATGGCGGGGCGCTGGCCGCGCTGGGCCTCGTGGCCGCGATCGTGCTGGCGGTGGCCGGTGCCGACGGGACGGTCGTGCTGGGGGCCGGGCTGGCGCTGATCGGGCTGGGGGCGCTGGCCTTCCTGCGCTACCTGGCCGCGCCGCTCACCTGCCGCTGGATCGTCACCGTGCCGGAGAATCGCTATTGGGTGATCGAGGACTACGACGGCTACACGATCGAGTACCTGGAGCCGGGCCGGTTGATCGTGCCCTGGCGGCGGAATACCCGCGCCCGCCCGTACGTGGACTTCAACACAGTGTCCGTCACCGAACTGGTCGATGACGTGCTCGACTCCGACGCGCTGCCGGTCGATATCGAGGTGTCGGTGGTGATGACCTACAACCCGGCCCGCGCCGACGCCGACTATTTCGCCACGCTGCGCCAGATGCGCACCCCGGAGCAGTTCGCCGCCATGCTGGCGCGCGACGTGCGCGACATCGTGCGCAAGCACCTGAGCCTGCTCGACCCGGTCGCCGGGCAGCACGCGCTGGGCGACATCGCCTCGCTGGAAGGCGTGATCGTCGGCCAGCTCGCGGCGCGGTCGGCGTTGGGCCTGTTCCCCGCCTCGGACCGCCCGGTGACGGTCCACGTCCGCGCGCCGCAGCAGGTCAAGCAGGCGGTCCAGGCGCAGTGGGCCCGCGCCCGCGAAGGCTCGCAGACGCTGCTGGCGATCAAGGAGCTGGCGCGCGAGCTAAACCTGCCCTACGAGCAGGCCTTCCAACTATTCTACGTCATGCAGCGCGGCGGCGCGCCGGGGCCGGACCACACCACCCCGCCGATCGTCGTGGTCCAGCCCGGCGGCGGCCAGCCCACCTGGACCGGCTCCGCGCGCGAAACCGCCGAGCACCGCCCGGTCAGCCCGCCGCCGGAGGCAGACGCCCCCACCATGCCGCGCCTGATCGCCGACCCGGAGCGCGCGCCGGACCCGTTCGACGTGCGCCGCCGGCGCCGCGCTCGCCGCGACGAGTGATCTCACGCCCGCGGGCGGGTTAGAACCCCGAGCAGCACGGCGCTTCGGCCCGCGGCTGCACGAACTGCCCGCCCAGCGGCACGCCTCGCGCGAACGGATTGCCGTTCACCTCGATGTCCGAAAACGCCAGCGGCAGGCCGATTGTCTCCGTGAAGCCGGTGATCGCCCCGTCCTCGTCCACCGCGAACATATCGGGCATGTCTTGCAGGTGAATGTGAATGTGCGGCTCCGTCGTATTGCCGGAATTGCCCACCCGGCCAATTTCCTGCCCGGCGGTGACGGCATCGCCCTCCGCGACGAACAGGCTGCCCGGTTGCAGGTGCGCGATGAACAGGTAGACGTCACGCGCCACCCGGATCACGACGTGGTTGCCCGCCGGGTGTTCGGCATCCGTCTCGACCTGCGGCTTCACGTCCGGCAGGTCATCGACGGCGCGCACGACAGTGCCATTCGCCGGGGCGAGAACCGGCTGGCCGTAGGCGTAATAGTCCTCGTTCGACTTGCCGTCACCGGAAAATGTGCTGCCATCCCGCCAGATCAAAAAGTCGTAGGCGTGGCGCTGCGGCGGCGCGATGACGTGGTAATTGTGCAGCGGATCCGGACCACCCCAGCCCACGAACCACAGGCCATCGAACGGCAGCCGGAAGTTCACCGGGACCTCGATACCCGCGGCGGGATCGTCGGGCAGGGGCTGAACCGGCTGGAAATCCAGCCCGGCTATTTCTCCGGACGAATCGAACGCAACCGTGAAAGTGACCTGAATCTCCTCCCAGGCGTAGATCCCACGAGTTATGGTTAGTTCGTGCGTCACCATCAGCACGCGGCCATCGATCCGCTCGCCTACCGGCGCGCCGGCGGTCAGCAGGGCGTAAGCCTGCTCGATCATGTCGAGCGTGATCTCGGCGCGCGCCTCCTCGTTCAGCCGCGCGTAGAGCGCTTCCAGCTCGCCATCCAGGAACAACTCGATGACCTCCTGGCTGGCGGCGCTGGCCTCTTCTTCGAGGGCGCTGAACTGACCGGCCACGTCCGCATAAGTGAGCGGCGGCGCTTCGCCGCCGTCCTGCGCGGTGGCCGCGCTCAGCGGCAGGGCGAACAGGGCGATCAACACGACAAACACAATGCGTTTCATTCCAATAGCTCCTAACGGGTGTGCCTGCGTACCAGCAGACTATACTCTCAATATACGGCCAGCCAAAAGGCGAGTTGCGGGCGCGAAGGGGCCGCGCCGCTTTGCCACAGCCCGGATGTTGGCTATCATTGTCCGTGTCGCGACTCGTTTTCTCTTAGGCGGGATGACCATGACAAAGCACACGCTTGCGATCCTGATCACAGCCTGGCTCGCGTTCGCCGCGCCCCTTGCGCTCCCGGCAGCGCTGGCCCAGGACGCGCCGCCCACCCTCCACCTGGACGACGTCCGCGCCCTGGCCTACGGCGGCGACATGCTGGCGGTATCCGATGGCAACGACATCCGGCTCTACGACGCCGACCTGACCGAGATCCGCGTGCTGCGCGGCCACAGCAAACCCGTGCGCGGGCTGGCGTGGTCGCCGGACGGCGCGCAGATCGCCAGCGCCAGCCTCGACGAGACGCTGCGCATCTGGGACGCCGCCACCGGGCAGGCCACCGCCACCCTGACCGGCCACACCGATTGGGTCTTTGCGGTGGCGTGGTCGCCGGACGGGACGCAGATCGCTACTGGCAGCGCCGACCAGACCGCCCGCGTGTGGGACGCCGGGGGCGGCGAGACGCTCGCCGTGCTGGAAGGTCACGAAAAGAGCGTGACCGCGGTGGCGTGGTCGCCGGACGGGACGCAGATCGCCACCGGCAGCGCCGACCAGACCGCCCGCGTGTGGGATGCCGGGGGCGGCGAAGCGCTCGCCATGCTGGAGGGCCACGGCGACGGCGTGACCGCGGTGGCGTGGTCGCCGGACGGCGCGCAGATCGCCACCGCCAGTTGGGACACGTCGCTCCGCCTGTGGGACCCGGCCACCGGCGACGAGCTGGCGAGCCTGGGCGATCACGAGGACAGCGTGAGCGCGGTCGTCTGGGCGGCGGAGGGGCCGTTCCTCGCCACGGCGGACCGCGACGGCGCCGTGATCGTGTGGGACGCCGAAGCCGGGCGCGCAGCGGCGGAGTTCCGGCGGGAGGGGGTGACCTTCTTCGCGCTGGCCTGGTCGCCGGACGGCGCCACCCTGGCGAGCGCCGACCTCGAAGGCACGGTCACGTTCTGGGATGCGTCCGGCCTGGGCGCGGACTGAGCGCGCCAGCCGCCGCGCAGCCTCGAAAAGTTTCAGTTCGGTTTGCAGATCCGCGCTTCTGGCGTATCCTTAAGTCAACGGGCCATCAGACCAGGAGCGCAGCCGTGTCTTCATCTTCCGGCGGTCGGAGCCGTTTCCGGCAGCACACAGAGTTTTTCCTCCTCGTGGGCGCGGTGGCGCTGGCCGCGCTGGCGTTGTTCGTGGCGCTGCGTAGCGAGCGGCGCGTGACGCTCGACCCCGGCCAGGAAGTGACCGTCACCGATGCCGAGGCGATCCTGGAGCGCGCCAACGACGCGGTGAATTTCGCCGACGGCATCCTGAGCTTCCTCGAAGGCGTGTCGGTCCTGGTCGCGATCGCGGTGGCCGCCGGGGGACTGCTGGTGCGCAGCACCATCCAGCGGCAGGCCGACGCCACGACGAAGTTCGCCGAGGAAACCGAGCGCCGGCTGGCCGAGCGCGAGCAGCGCCTCGACGAGATGGAGGCGGCCTTCACCCAGCGGCTGGAAGGGATGGTGGCCGACACCCGGCGCGAGATCCAGGCCGTGAAGGAACAGGGCCGCGAGTCGTTTCGCGTGCTGTCGCTGCTGGTCCTGGCCGAGCAGCAGGTCCGCGCCCGCAACATCGACACCGCCCTCGAAATGCTGCACAGCGCCCGCGCGCTCGACCCCGACAACCACGCGGCCAACTACCTGCTCGGCTACCTGTACACCTCGCGGCGCGAATACGACCGGGCCATCGAGCTGCTCGAGCAGGCGCTGGAGCAGGAGGCGGGCTTCACCCCGGCGATTGCCGCGCTGGGGCTGGCGCTGCGCCGCAAGGGCGACACGCTCGACACGCCGCGCCAGCACGACGAGCGCGACCGCCTGTGGGCCGCCGCCGAGCGCAAGCTGATCGAGGCGCTGCACAAAGACCCGCGCCTGACCGACGCCGACGGCGAGTCCTATTACGGCACGCTGGGCGGGCTGTACCGCCGCCAGGGGCGCCACAACGCCGCGATCGACGCCTACGAACAGGCCCACCGCGTCACGCCCAACAAGTCGTACCCGATCATCAACCTGGCGACGCTCTACCACCACCAGGGCAACCAGGAGCGCGCAGCGCACTTTTTCCGGCAGGTGATCGATGCCGCCGTGCTCCAGCTCGACGACGACCCGCGCGACCAGTGGACGCGGGCCGATTACGCCCAGGCGCTGCTGGCGACGGGCGACGTGGAAGCGGCGCTGAGCCAGCTCCAGATGCTGATCGACCAGAACGCGCCGCGCGGCCTGCTCGAAACGGTGCGCAGCGGCCTGGAATTTCTCGGTGAAGCGCCGGAGCCGGTGACCGGCCTCGACGCCATGCTCCACCTGGTCGACTCGGCACTCGAAACGACAGCATGACCGGACACGATCCAGCCCATTCCGATACGGCCTGCCTGCTGCAGATGGCCTTTGGCCGGGCAGCGCCCACGACCCCGATCCCCGTGGCCGAGGGCCAGGGCGAGCGCAGCCTGGCGCTGGCGCTCGACGGCGAGGGACTGCCGCCGCGCGTGATCCTGCACCGCTACCGGCCCAGCCAGCAGGCGCGTGCGTGGCGCGCGTTCACCGCCATGCAGGCCCTGCGCGAGCAGCGGTTCCCGGTCCCGGAGGTTTATTACTTCGGCTGGAGCCATCACACGCGCTACGTCGTCCTGCTGATGGAATACGTCGAGGGGCGCGGCGACGAGGGCCAGCCCGGCGCGTTCTTTTACCGCGTGGGGCCGGGCTTCGCGCAGACGCTCGCCGCCCTGCACCGGATCGCCTGGAAGCGCCCGCCCGACCTGCCGGTGTGGCCCTTCCGGCTGGCGTTCAACGACGTGGCCCGGCGCGTCCGGCGGCTGAAATCGGGCGAGCTGACCGCGATTCTGAGCTGGCTGGTGCCCCAGGTCGCGCAGATCGTGAACCTGCCGCAGGTGGTCATTCACGGCGACTACACGCTGAGCAAGATCGTCGCGAACCGCACGGAGGTCAGCGCGGTGTTGGGCTGGGAGCAGGCAAGCCTGGCCGATCCCCGCCTCGATGTGGGCTATACCAGCGCGGCGCTGAGCGTGTACGGCGTGGCCTTCAGCGACCAGTTCATCGACGCCTACCAGGACGCCGCCGGGCCGCTGATGGATCGCGCCTTCTGGGAGGTTTTCGGGGCGCTGCGCCTGCTGGTGGCGCTCGGCGAGCGGCTGGCCCGGCTGCCCCAGGAACAAATGGAGGCCGCGCTGGACGAGATCGGCCCGGCGTGGGAAGGGCTGTTGCAGTTCATCGAGGCGCGCACCGGGCTGCGCCTGTGACCCTGCCGCCGGGAGAACGTGGTACAATCCCGCCCGGCTGTTCGGCTATTTTTTTTCGCACAGGAAGGACGCAAAAAACCCTGATGGATAACCGCATTCAGAAAATGGCGCAGGTCTTGATCAACTATTCGACCGAGGTCAAGCCGGGCGACCGCGTTTTGATCCGCAGCAAATCCCCGGCGGGCGAGCCGCTGGCCCAGGCGCTGTACGACGAGGCGCTGCGCGCGGGCGGGCTGCCGTTCGTCTACATCCACATGAGCCAGGAAGACCCGATCGCGCTCGGCTCGACGGCGAGCCTGGAACAGCTCGCGGCGGTCAACCCCATGCTGGAGCTGATGTACCGCGAGGCGGACGTCGTGATCCGCATCGAGGCGGACGAGAACATGCGCAACCGCTCGGCCTACCCGCTGGACCGCCAGTCGGCGCGGGCTGCCGCGCACGCCGCGCTGATCACGATCCAGATGAAGCGCCAGGCCGAAAAAACGCTGCGCCGCTGCACCACCCAGTTCCCCACCTTCGCCTATGCCCAGGGCGCGGGGATGTCGCTGCGCCAGTACGAGGATTTCCTGTACGGTGCGTGCAAGGTCGATCTCGACGACCCCGTCGGCGCGTGGAAAGCCGTCTACGACTCCCACCAGCGGCTGATCGACTGGCTGAAGGGCAAGAAGCGGCTCCAGGTGAAGGGCGAGCACATCGACCTGGAAATGTCGATCGAGGGGCGCCTGTTCTGGAACGCGGGCGGCAAGGAGAACTTCCCGGACGGCGAGATTTTCACCGGGCCGGTCGAGGACAGCGCCAACGGCTGGGTGCGCTTCAGCTATCCCGCGTTCTACGAGGGCAACGAGGTTAAGGGCGCCAAACTGACGTTCAAGGATGGGCTGGTCGTGGAGGCGAAAGCGGACACCAACGAGGCGTTCCTCAACGCCACGCTGGACCGCGATCCGGGCGCGCGGCGGCTGGGCGAGTTCGCCATCGGCACCAACCGCGACATCCAGCAGTTCACCGGGACGATCCTGTTCGACGAGAAGATCGGCGGGACGGTGCACATGGCCGTCGGGCAGGGCTACGCCGAAACCGGCAGCGTGAACACGTCCTCGGTCCACTGGGACATGATCTGCGACATGCGCCAGGGCGGCGAGATCATCGTCGATGGCGAGCTGTTCTACAAGGACGGCGAGTTCACGATCTAGCGCCCGCAGGGCGAGGAGCATAGGGCGATGGCAACTGTTTTGACGATTCAGGCTATTGTGTCGGACCCGGCGATTCACGGCGGGCGTCCGGTGATCGCAGGCACGCAGATCCGCGTGGCCGATCTGGTGGCAAGTCACGTCTATCGGGGCCTGTCACCGGAGGAGCTGGCGGTCAACTTCAAGCTGGATATGGGACAGGTGTATGCAGCCCTGGCATACTACTACATGCACAAAGAATCGCTGGATGACGCGATGCGTGCCGATGCGGAGCAAGCCGGAGAATTGCTGTCCGATCTCAACCAGCAGGGGAAGTTGATCCGGCTTGAGTGAACTCCGCTTCTATTTCGATGAGAGCGTCGAGCTGGCTGTAAGCGAACAGCTCAGGGCAGCGGGGATCGATGCCGTATCTGCCCACAGTCTTAGCGTGCTTGGCGATGCTGACCCGAATCATCTACACCGGGCTACAGCATTGGAACGCGTGTTATGTACCTATGATACGGACTTTCTCATTCTGGCACAACAGGGCGTCGAGCACGCCGGAATCGTGTTCGCGCCTCAACGGAAAGCCACTATCGGTGGTTGGGTGCGTGAAATTCGCGCTCTGCATGGGCGGGTAACCGCCGAAGCGTTGCGAGGTCAGGTTGTCTACCTGTCGTTGAAATGACGCAGCAGCGGAAAACATGGCGCCCGCGGGGCGTCGTGTGCGGAAAAACAACAAGCCCCTACCGGCGCGGGTAGGGGCTTGGCGGGTGGCTCCTGAGGTAGGATTCGAACCTACAACCCTCCGGTTAACAGCCGGATGCTCTGCCGTTGAGCTACTCAGGAAGGTGCCCAAAAGCATACCAGACGCGCCGGGGACTGTCAAGAGAAAACCGCCGTTTTTGAGAAAGTTTGGACAAAGCAACCAAAGGCCGTTTTTTGCCGTCCGTTCTATGCGCAGTAAGATTGTCGGAACCTGTCATCATCGTCGCGGGTGGGAGATAACTACCGTATGGCTCTCGTCGTTCGCAAGGTCGAAACCAAACGTGAGCGCGATGCTCTCGTGAATTTTCCGTGGACGCTCTACCGGGGCAACCCGTACTGGGTGCCCACCCTGCTGTCGATGAAGCGCGAGCACCTCGACCAGCAGAAGAATCCCTCGTGGCACCACATGGACGGCGAGTACTTCGTCGCCTGGCAAGGTGACCGCCCGGTCGGCACCATCGCCGCCTTCGTCAACCACCGCCACAACGAGTATTACAGCGAGAATATCGGCTTCTTCGGCCTGTTCGACACGATCGACGATCAGGATGTCGCCACGGCCCTGCTCGAAACCGCCGCCGAACACGTCCGCGGGCTGGGCTGCGACGCGATCCGCGGGCCGGCCACGTTTTCGACCAACGACGAATGCGCGCTGCTGATCGACGGCTTCGATGATCCACCGCGCGTGCTGATGCCGTATAACTACCCGTACTACCAGCGGCTGATCGAGAACGCGCCCGGCTACGACAAGGTCATGGATCTCTACAGCTACAAGTTCACGCTGGAGGGCGTCAACCGCGCCGAGAAGAAATTCGCCAAGCTGCTGCGCGTCACCGAGCTGAACAACAAGCGCCGGGGGATCGTCGTCAAGACGCTGGACCTGAAAAACCTGAAACAGGAATTCTGGAAGCTGAAGCAGATCTACAACAAAGCCTGGGAGAAGAACTGGGGGTTCGTCCCGTTCTCGGACGAAGAACTCAACGAGATGGTGGCGGGCCTGGGCCGGTTCTTCGAGCCGCGGCTGGCCTTCTTCGCGGAGGTCGATGGCAGGCCGGTCGCCTTCCTGCTGGGCATCCCGGACATGAACCAGGTGCTGCACCGCGCCTATCCGCGGCCCGGCAAGCCGGAGATCGTCAGCCTGCTGCAAGTGCTCTGGCACTGGAAAGTACGCTCCAAGCTCACGCGGTTTCGCGTCATGCTGATGGGCGTCGAGGAGGGCTACCGCAACATCGGCGTCGAGTCCGCGATGTTCGTCGAGGTCTTCAAAGCGGCGATCGCGATGGGCAACTGGGAATATGCCGATGGCGGGTGGGTGCTCGAAACCAATGAGCCGATGATCCGCCTGTGCAACGCTTTCAACGGCGAGCTGTACAAGCGCTACCGCTTTTACCAGCGGTCGCTGGTCTGAGGGAACGAGGGGAAAGGGGAGACGATGGTCGCGCCGGTTTCTGTGCGCAAGGTGGCGTCGAAGGCGGATTACGAAACGTTCCTGCGCTTTCCGTGGGCCCACTACCGGGACAGCCCGTACTGGGTGCCGCAGTTGGTGTCGATGGTCCGGCACAAGCTCGACAAGCGCAAAAACCCCACCTGGAAACACCTCGAAGGCGAGTATTTCATGGCGTGGCGCGGCGACCAGCCCGTGGGGACAGTGGCGGCGTTCGTCAACCACCGCCACAACGAGTTCCACCACGAGCACATCGGCTTCTTCGGCCTGTTCGAGTCCATCGACGACCAGGACGTCGCCGACGCGCTGCTCGACACGGCGGCGGAGCACGTCCGCGGGATGGGCTACGACGCGATCCGCGGCCCGGCCAGCTTCTCGACCAATGACGAATGCGGCGTTCTGCTCAACGGCTACGACGCCGTGCCCGCCGTGCTGACGCCGTACAATTACGCGTACTACCCGCGCCTGCTCGACGACGCGCCCGGCTACGAGAAAGTGATGGACCTGTACAGCTATCACTTCACGCTGGAGAAGTTCCACGCGTCCAAGTCACTCGAACAGGCGCTGCGCGTGGCGCGCAAGAACAACGCCCGCCGCAAGATTTCGGTGCGCACGCTCGACGGCAGGCGCGTCAAGGCGGAGCTGGAGACGCTGCGGGCGATTTACAACGAGGCGTGGGACGATAACTGGGGATTCGTCCCGCTCTCCGACGAGGAGTTGGACGAGCTGGTGAACGACCTGGGCCGCTTCCTGGAGCCGCGCCTGACTCTGTTCGCGTCCGTCGAGGATAAGCCGGTGGCGTTTTTGCTCGCGTTCCCGGACCTCAACCAGGTGCTGCACCGCGCCTATCCGCGGCCCGGCAAACCGGAGATCGTCAGCCTGGCCCAGGCGCTGTGGCACTGGAAGATCCGGCCAAAGATCACGCGGATTCGCATCGCGCTGCTGGGCGTGAATGAAGGCTACCGGGGCATCGGCGTCGAGGCCGCCCTGTTCGCCCGGCTGTTCGAGATTTTTCAGGAGCTGTACGACGAAACGATCTGGCGCTCGGCGGACGCGGGCTGGGTGCTGGAAACCAACGAGCCGATGGACCGCCTGGTCCTCGCGTTGGGGGGAGAACGCTATCGACAGTATCGCTTCTACGAGCGGGCGCTGGCGTCCCGGTAGCAAGCAGAGAGAGGAACCATGCCTGGCAAAACCGTCCTGATCGTCGATGATGAACCCACCATGGTGGACCTGCTGACGACGTTTCTCACGATGAAGGGATTCGAGGTGCACGGCGTGTACAGCGGCCAGGCCGGCCTGGACACGGCTGGACAGGTGCATCCCGACGTGCTGCTGCTCGACCTGATGCTGCCCGACATCGACGGCTTCGAAGTGTGCCGCCGCCTGCGGTCCACTCCCGCGTTTGCCACGCTGCCGGTCGTGGTCATCTCGGCGCGCACCGAATCCGAGGCCATCGAGCGCGCGATGCAGGCCGGTGCCAACATCTACCTGACCAAGCCGCTCCGCCTGCCGGACCTGTTGAACGAGATCGAGAAGCTGCTGCCCTGAGCGCCGCTCGCCGGGCGGGGAAAGACTGAACCGGGGGGAAGGCACCGCGCCACCACGCGGGCACGGGGGTCAATCGAGGCTTGCCAGCGCGTCCTCGGCGGCCTGCAGGGCGGGCGTCCCGTTCAGCACGTCGCCCAGAGCGCTTTCGAGCGCCACGGCGGCGGCGTTATTGCGCTGTGCCGCCGGGATGATCTGCGCGGTGGCGAGCAGGTCCTGGGCGAAGGCGGCGTATTCGCTGTCGTCCCACAGGCGCAGGGCGCCCAACTGCGACGGCAGCATCCCCAGCGCCTCGGTTAACGTGCTGTGCTGGTTGATGCGCATCATCCACGACAGGAACGCGCGCGCCTGCCGCTGGTGGTCCGGGTCCTGCGTGGTCAGCACCCACATCCAGCCATCCAGCGCGGTCAGCGAATCCCCGTCGTGCGTCGGCACCGGCGCCAGCCCGACGTTCGGCACGTCCTCGCGGCGCTTGAAGTAGGTCGCCGTGTCGACCATCACCATGTTCGCTTCACCGGCCTCGAAGGCGTCCCAATACACGTCGAACTGCGTGTAATCCAGCAGCGCCGGATCGAAGATGCCCAGCGCGACGGCTCGCTCGTAATAGTCCAGCACCGCCAGCAGCGCGTTTCGATCCAGGGCCGGATTGCCGCCGGCATCCACCAGCGTCCCGCCCGCCGCCAGGTATTGCAGCAGGACCGTCCAACTGACGAGCGTGCCCGTCCCGACACCCGCCGGGAACAGGTATTCCGGCGCCTGGTCGAGCACGTCGTCGAAGCTCAGCAGCGGCCCGTCGAACACCGACGAGCGGTAAACCACGTGGTAGATGTTGAGCACGTAGGGCAGCCCGTACAGCACGCCGTCGATCTCGCCGAGCGCGCGCGTGCCCGGCACCAACCCGTTGAGGATGTCGGTGGGCAGCCAGTCTTCGAGCGGCACGATCAACCCCTCGGTGGCCGCGGCGAGCATGTCCGAGCGGCGCATCAGCGTCAGGTCGGGCACGGCGCGCGGCGCGACCGGCAGCGCCGTCCGCAGCGTGGGCAGAATGCCGCCCAGGCCGCTGGCACGCTTGCGCCGCACGTCGAAGTTATACGTCGCGTAGGTTTGCCGGAAGCCATCGAACTGGTCGAGCAGCACCCGCTCGGCGTCGGTATCGGCTTTAGGATACAGCTCGTCGGGCCACCAGAGCTGGATGCGGAGCGGATCGCGCGTCGGCTGCGGGGTGGGCGTGGCCTGCGCGGCCTGGTCGGGTAAAGCGCCATCCGCGCTGCGCGACGAGATCAGCGTTTCGGTCGAGGCCGCTTGCGCCGCGATGGTCGGCTCCAGGCCGCGCGGCGCTTCGACAGACGCGGGCGCGCCGGATCCACACGCGCTCACCGCCACCGCCGCGAACAGCCCCACCCCCGCAACCACTATCACGCGCCGCCACATACGCCGCCCTTTACCGGTGCCACACACCGGAACGCGCGCCCCGTTTCAGGACGCGTCCTGCATCACGCGGTCGACCATCTGGTTGAGCGTATCCAGGTTGGCGACCGTCAGATCGGTGTCGGGGATGTAGATATCGAACGTCTCCTCGACGAACACGCCAAAATAGGCCAGCGAGAAGGAATCGATCAGGCCGCCGGTGATCATCGGCTCGTCGTCCCCCAGGCCATAGCCGGGATTGCGGATCAGCTCGTTGAGCACGAAGGTGCGGATTTTGTCTTTGACTTCGGTTCGGTCCATGATGTACACCGCCTCGAACGGGTTAGAATCCCTGGTAAACGAACGGCGCGCCGGTGTCGACCTGGCTCGTCAGGAACAGCGCCAGGATCGCCAGCGCCAGCAGCGCCGCCTGGGCCAGCCGCGGCCATCGCAGAAACACCAGCTCGTCACCGCGCCGGTACTGCACCCAGTCTAACCACAATGCGGGCAGAATGACAACAAAAACTCGCACCGTCGGGCGGCGCAGGTCCGAAAAATCGAGCATCCCCTGCCAGTAGTCGAGGGCGCGCGGCACGTCCGGCGCGCGGAACGGCACCCAGGCCAGCACGACCAGCGTCACCACGAAGAGCATAGCGAGCGTCTGGCGCCAGCGCGGCTGGTGTTGGGGCGGGCCTGCCGGTCGCCACAGGGCCAGCAGGCGCTCGCCGACAAGATAGACGCCGTGCAGCGCGCCCCACAGCAGCATGCTCCAGCCGGGGCCGTGCCACAGCCCGCTGGCGAGCATGGTCAGCATCGGCGGCAGCAGCAGGTTGGGGACGTTGGTCCGGCTGGGATTGCGGCGCAGCAGGGCGCGGCTGGTGGGGAAGTAGATGTAGTCGCGCAGCCAGTGCGACAGCGTGATGTGCCAGCGGTTCCAGAACTCGGTCAGGTTGCGCGAGAAATACGGCGTGGCAAAGTTGGCCGCCAGCTCGATCCCGAACAGGCCGCTGACGCCGCGCACGATGTTGGTGTACCCGGCGAAATCGTTGTACAGCGCCAGGGCATAGATCAGCAGGTAGCCGATCAACTGGGGCGCGCCGAACTGATCGGGATTGCCGAACACGCCGCGCGGCAGCATGAGCGTGAGCGTGTCGGCCAGCACCAGCTTGCGCACCGCCCCCAGCACGATGAGTGTGAAGCTGCGCGCCAGTTGGTCGTTGTCCACCACGCGGGGCGCGGCCAGCCGGGGCAGAAAGTCCCGCGCGCGCTCGATGGGGCCGGACAGCAGCTTGGGGAAATACGCCATGTACAGCGCGAAATCGACCAGATCGGTGGCGGGCGCGACCTGCTTGCGGTACACGTCGACCAGGTACGAGATCACGGCAACGATGTAGAACGACATGCCGACCGGCAGCAGGATGTCCAGGCCGCCCGCGCCGCTCTCCACGCCCCAGGTGTCGAGCCGGGCGAGCAGGTCCGGCACGAAGAAATCCTCGTACTTGAACACGGCCAGCGCCGCCAGGTTGATCCCCACCCCGGCCCACAGCACGGCCCGGCGGGGCGTTCCCCCGGCGCGGATGCGCCCGGTCAGCGCGAAATTCGCCAGCGTGAGGATCGCCAGCACGAGCGCGTACCACCACGACCACGTCAGGTAGAAGGCATACGACGCGACCAGCAGCAGGATATTCTGCGGGCGGCGCGGCAGCGCGTAATACAGCGCCAGGACGAGCAGCACGTACCCGGCGAATGAAAATGACGTGATGGTCATGGTGATTTCGTCCTAACCTGCGAGGGCCCCAATGCGCCCGCCTCGACCGCCTCACCGACTCGCTCGCCCAGCCAGCGGCTGAACAACGCCGAGCCGCTTGGGTTCAAGTGATTCGAATCGACGAATCCTTTGTCAGGGATGAGATTCAGGCCCGTGGTTGTCCAGTAAGGCATACTGCCGGCGTGCGCGCGAATCGTGGCGTTGAACGACTCGTAGACATCCTCGCCCATATACTCGCTGATGGTGTCCGGATGTAAGGGCATCTCCAGCAGCAAGACCGCGGTCGATGTGTTGGCGTCCAGACGCGCGAAATCCTCAAGAACCCGGATCTCTTCCGGTGCGAGGCGATAATCCTCGAACAGCAGCGTGACGCGCGCGACCTCTTTCGCCGTCCGCGGCAACGCCAGCACTCCAGTCCGCGGCAAGAAACCGTCACCGGTAGCCGTTCTGGCTTCCTGTTCGCGGCGCATCTCAATCTCGTGCGACTCGTGAAGGTCCAGCCAGTCTAGCACAATCCACCGGTAGCGATACAAGTCGGAGTGCCTGTACAGCCAGCCCTCCACGTTCAAATCCCCCTGTACCTGGCGCGCCCAGGCGCTCGCTCCCAGGATGTCGCTCGTCAGACTGCGATCCAGCATGCTCTGGCCAAAGGCGCGGGGTGAAACCCCGAAGATGAGCAGGCGCGGGTGGTAGGCATCCACCACGTATTCGGCGACGATACTCGCAGCCGACGCGCTTATGCCCTGGATGCCGAGATTGAAGCACCGCATCCCGTCCGAGCCCGTCTGTTCAGCGTACGCCTCGCCAAAGATCGCGGGGTCGATGCCGCGCAAGACCAGCGAACTGCCCAGAAACACGCAGTCGACCGGTCCCTCGCTGGCGAACCTGTCCAACCGCTCCAGCGCGATCTCGAAGGATATGTAGTTGCTGCCCACGCTCGGCGCGGGAAGCCTCGACTGGACGGCGGGCACGCGCAGCACGGCCTCGATGAGGAGAACGTAGATCGCCACGAAGAGAGCGGCCAGGACGAGCGTGTAGCCTGCCGGGGGCGTGAGCGTCAGCGTGCGGGGTCGATAGTCGCGCCAGAGTCGTCGCAGTGTCACAGCAGATCACCATTCCCAATTCGCAAGCCGCTCGCCCAGCCAGCGGCTGAGGATGCGCGCGCCCGTCGCGTTCAGGTGGTTGAAGTCCGCCCAGTTCTCATCGGCGGCCAACGCGCCCAGGTGATTCGTCGCGAAAAACGGGACGCCTTTCGCCTCGGCGCGCGCCCCGATCGCCGCCATCGAATCCGCGTAGTCGCTCAGCCGGTCGTCGCGGCCCTCCAGCGCCACGGGATGGACCGGCATTTCGACGATGACGACGCGCGTTTGCGGTGGGCGGTGAAAGGCCAGCATTTCGTCCAGCCGGCTCAGCCACGCCTCGCTGATCGCGTAGTTCGAGCGCTCCAGGCGGCCCCGATCGCCGGACGGAATGGGAAACGTGATGCGTTCGTCGGTGGGATAGAACCCGTTCGCCAGGATCATCCGATCGAGATACGCTCGCCTGTCCCCGCTGAGGGTATTGAAAAAGGCATTGACCAGCGGGCGGCTGTAACCGTAGAGCCTGGAATGCTCGGCCAGCCAACCGTGCAGCGAGAACTGGCCCTGCTGGTATTTGAGCCACGGCAGCCAGGCCAACGAGCCTTCGTCCCAGCTATTCCCCAGCCGGGGCGACACGCCGAACACGAGCAGGCGCGGCTGGACCACGCGCGTGACATACTGCGCCAGCAGCACGCCCGTATACTCGCCCGCGCCGTCCACGCCGAAGTTGAAGCAGGTGATCGGCTGCCCGGCAGCAGCCTGGTACGCCTGCTCGAAATCCGCCGGGCTCAGGCCGCGATCCACGATCGAGGTACCGAGAAATACACAGTCTACGCTCCCCATCTCGCGCAGGCGCTGGAGCTTGATCTCGAAGTCGATGTGCTGGGTGCGCACGCTCGGCGCGGGCAGCCTCGACTGGACGGCGGGCACGCGCAGCACGGCCTCGATCAGAAGGATGTAGATCGCCACGAAGACCGCCGCCAGGACGAGCGTGTAGCCTGCCGGGGGCGTGAGCCTCAGCGTGCGGGGTCGATAGTCGCGCCAGAGTCGTCGCAGCGTCACGGCAGATCACCCCTCCCCTTGCGCCAGCCGCTCGCCCAGCCAGCGGCTCAGGATGCGCGCGCCCGTCGCGTTGACGTGCTGCCCGTCCTGCGCCCAACCGTCACCGGGGATCATGTCGAGCGGGTTGGTCTGCCACAGCGGCACGCCCGCCGCCGCGGCGCGCGTCCCCAGCTCGTCGATGTACGCCGCATACGCTCCCGCGCCGCCGGCGAACTGCTCGCGGAAAAACTGCGGCAGCGGCATATCAACCAGCACGACCTGCGTCTGGCCCTGCAGCGCCAGCACCCGGTCCAGCCCGGCCAGTTCCTGAGGCGAGAAAGCGAAGGGATCGAAATAGGGCGGCGTGCTGATCGTCGCCGGGTCGAGCGGGCGCGTGGAGACGAACGGCGTGTAGCCGCTGCGCGGGGCACGCCTGTGCTCGCTGAGGCGGTTGGCGAACTCGTGCTTCATCCAGTTGCGATAGGCGAGGTAATGCCGGAACGCCGACGAGTGTTCCGTCAGCCAGCCGGTCACCGAGAACGCGCCGCGCCTGTACTGCACCCAGGGGGTCCCGGTGATGTCGGCGTAGATGCGCCCCGAATCCGACGCGCCCTCGGCCACCGCCCGCAGCGTCAGCCCGTAGACCAACAGCCGGGGCCGGTAGCGCTCGACGAGCAGCTCGGCGATGAGTCCGCCGGTCCTGGCGGTGAGCGCGGGAATGCCGAAGTTGAAGCACGTCAGCGGCTGGCCGGCCTGCGCGGTGTACGCCCGGGCGATCAGCGCCGGGTCGAGGCTGTTGAGCACGACCGAGCTGCCCAGCAGGATGCAATCGACGCCGCCCTCGCGCGCCGCCAGGTCGTCGAGCAGCCCGATTTTCTGGTCGAAGGGGGTGTTCGCGCTGCCGACGGCGACCGGCACGCTCGAACCGTCGAGCCACAGCCGCGCGGCGGCCTCGCTCGCCCCGGCGATCAGGGCCAGAATGCACAAGGCCAGCGCGAATGTCTGGCCCGGTAGAAACGAGAGCGAAAGCGTGGATGAGGACGGAAGTTTCATAAAATCTGGCGGAGGGGGTGGGATTCGAACCCACGGTAGCGTGAAACGCTACAACGGTTTTCGAGACCGCCCCAATCAACCACTCTGGCACCCCTCCGAAACGGTTGTATGCGGTTGTTATTTCTGGCCCTCAGCGCGCAGCCGGGCGAAAAAGCGCACCAGCAGGTCCGCGGCCTCGTCCGCCAGCACGCCGCTCGTCACCTCGACCCGGTGATTGAGCGCGGGATGCGCCAGCAGGTCCATCACGCTGCCCCCCGCGCCGGCTTTCGGATCGGGCGCGCCCACCACCAGGCGCGGCAGCCGGGCCAGGATCATTGCGCCCGCGCACATCGCGCACGGCTCAAGCGTACAGTATAACGTGACGCCTTCGAGCCGCCAATGGCCGATCACCCGCGAAGCCTCCCGGATGGCGAGCAGCTCCGCGTGGGCGGTGGGGTCGCCGTCGATCTCGCGCCGGTTGTGCGCCCGCGCGATGATCGCGCCGTCCAGAACGGCGACCGCGCCAACCGGCACGTCGCCATGCTCGGTCGCGCGGCGCGCCTCGTCGAGCGCGTGGCGCATCCAGGTGACATCGTCCATCGTGGGGGGCATTATATCACGCTCCGCGAGCGAGTGGAAGAGCCAGTTAGAACAGCGAAAGCTGGTTGGGCGCCACCGGCGGCTCGTCGTCCTCGTAGGCGTCGTCCTCGTAGAGGTCGTCACCGGGGATGTCGCCCTCGTCGTCGCCGTCGAAGGCCGCGCCGTCCGGCTCGCCGTCTTCACCGTCCGGCGGAGCGCCCGTCTCGTCGAGCGCGGCTTCCGGCACGGCGATCTCGTCCACGTCCCCGCCGCCCGCCTGATCGCCGTTAGGCGCGGCGTCCTGCTCCGGCGCGCGGACCGCTTCGGCGGGCGCGTCGGGGTCCAGCGGGCCGAGCGCCTCGGCCTGGGCGCGCAGCGCGTCCAGCTCGGCCTCGTCCACGCCGCTGTGCACCAGCACGTGGCGCAGCGTCGGCTCGGTCACCGCGTCGCCGGCGCGGATCACGTAGATATAGTGGGAGCGCAGGCAGGCCTGCCAATCGTCGAAAAAGATGCCCATGTCAGAACCGAGTTCGGTCTCAAACGCGATCAGAACGCCCTTCTTTCCATCCAGAATCCACCACCCACGCACGGGCGGGCGCTGCCCCGCCCGGATCGCACCTGACTCATGAACGCTCTACACCCGCTCGACCCCGCTGCCCGCGGCAGCCTGGGTGACGTACAGGTGCGGCTCCAGCCCCGTCTTTTCGGCGTAGGCCGGTCCCACCGCGGCCACGAACGCCTCGACGGCGCCCTCGTCGACGAGCGCCACCGCGCACCCGCCGAAGCCGGCCCCGGTCATGCGCGCGCCGTAGCAGCCCGCCTGGGCGTTGGCGATGTCCACCATCACGTCCAGCTCGTAGCAGCTCACCTCGTAATCGTCGCGCAGGCTGGCATGGCTGTCGCGCAGCGCCTGGCCCGCCGTTTTCAGGCCGCCGCCGTGCGTGCTGCCCAGGGCCAGCGCCGTCGCCTGCACGCGCAGATTTTCGGTGATAATGTGCCGCGCGCGGCGGTACAGCACGCTCGACAGCCGGTCGCGGGCCGCCTCCAGCCCCTCGCGGGTGGCATCGCGCAGCGCCTCCACGCCGAGGATCTCGGCGGCGGCTTCACACTCCTCGCGGCGGCGCGCATACGCCGAATCGACCAGCCCGCGCCGCTTGGCCGTGTCCATGATCACGATGCTGGCCCCGGCGGGCATCTTCACCTGCCGGACGTCCAGGCTGCGGCAGTCGATCAACAGCGCGTGCTGCGCCACGCCCATCGCCGAGGCCATCTGGTCCATCACGCCGCACGGCATCCCGATGAACTGGTGCTCGACCTCGACCCCGGCCAGCGCCTTGTCCTGCTGGGACATCTCCGCGCCGGCCAGCGCCAGCCCCAGCTCGAGCATGACCACTTCGACCGCCGCCGACGACGACAGCCCCGCGCCGATCGGGATGTCGCCGCCGATCACCGCGTCGAAGCCGGGCAGGATGTGCCCCCGGTTCTGGAGCCACCACAGCGCCCCGCGCGGGTACTTGCTCCAGGCGGGCAGGTCGGGATCATCCAGGTCGTCGATCGAAAACTGCGTGTCGCTGTGGAAATCGACCGACACCAGGGTCACGGTCGAGTCGTCGCGCGGGCGGGCCGCCACATGCACGGCGCGCTCGATGGCGGCGGGCAGCACGAACCCGTCGTTGTAGTCGGTGTGCTCGCCGATCAGGTTGACGCGGCCCGGCGCGCGCGCCACCAGGGCCGGGGCCTCGTCGAAATGCTCGCGAAATCTATCCAGAACGGTGTCACGTACGGTCATGCAAAGCCTCTATTCAGTCCGAGGAAAATCAGTCTACAGGTGCCAACTATACTGCACTTCCGCCGCCCTCGCACCCGGTCAGCGGCTGTTCAGGTAATGCACGGCGCTCTGCTCGCGCAGGCGGGCGGCGGCCTGCTCGGCGGTGATGTCGCGCTGGGGCGTGCCCAGCATCTCGTAGCCCACCATGAACTTCTTGACCGTGGCCGAGCGCAGCAGCGGCGGGTAGAAGTGCGCGTGCAGGTGCCAGTACGGGTAATGGCTGCCGACGACCGGCTGCTGGTGAAAGCCCATGCTGTACGGGAACGAGGTGCGGAACAGGTTGTCGTAGCGGACCGTCAGGTGATGCAGCGCGTCGGCCAGTGCATCGCGCTCGGCATTGTCCAGCTCGGGGATGTCCCGCGCCGGGCGGTTGCTGACCAGCAGCGTCTCGAACGGCCAGATCGCCCAGAACGGCACCAGGACGGTCCAATGTTCGTTGGCGTAGACAATCCGCTCGGCGCGGCGCTGTTCCTCGGCCAGATAGTCGCCCAGCAGCGTCGTGCCGTGCGCCGCGTAATAGTCGCGCTGGCTGGCGATCTCCTTCTCGATCTCGCGCGGCATCCGCCCCGTGGACCAGATCTGCCCGTGCGGGTGCGGGTTGGAACAGCCCATCATCGCGCCCTTGTTCTCGAAGATCTGCGCGTAGCCGATGAAATCGCGCTCACCCAGGTCGCTGGTTTGCTCGGCCCAGGTATCGACCACGCGCCGGATGTCGCCCGTGTCCATCTGGGCCAGCGTCAGGTCGTGGCGCGGGCTGAAACAGATCACCCGGCAGATCCCGCGCTCGCCCTGGACGCGAAACAGCGGGTGATCGTCCGGCTCGTCGGTGGGCGTGTCCGGCAGCAGCGCGGGAAAGTCGTTGTCGAAGACGAACGTGCGCGTGTAGTCGGGGTTGCGGTTGCCCCCGGCGCGCTCGTTGCCGGGGCACAGGTAGCAGGCCGGGTCGTACTGCGGGCGGGTTTCGGGCGGCGTATCCTCGACCTGGCCCTGCCAGGGCCGCCTGGCGCGGTGCGGCGACACGAGAATCCACTCGCCGGTGAGCGGGTTATAGCGCCGGTGGGGGTGTTCGCTGGGATCAAACATGGTCGCACTAACCTTTGATGGCGCGCTGCAAAAGGCACAACTCTATGCCTAATCTTAGCGCAGAAATCGCGGCGGTTGAAGAGGCCATCGATCACAAAAACTCCCCGGCGACGGAGTTGCCGCCGGGGAGTCTGTGTATCGGATGCGGGTGATTGGCGCGCCGGGCTCGGCTAGCCGATCGGCTCCAGCCAGTATTCGCCGCGCTCGCCCTCGGCGGTCCAGCCGATCAGGCTGCCGTACTGGACCTGCCACCAGATGCGGTTCTCGCTGCCGCACTGCGGCCCGCTGAGCACCACGAACTGGCCGCCGCCGGGGATCTCGCCGATGATCGCGCTGCCGCTGCCCGTGCCGGGCTGGCTGCGCAGGACGTTCGGCTCGCCGGGCGTCACGCGGGCGGTGATGCCGGGCACCAGCCGCGTCGGGCCGCTGTTGACGCACACGAACGGCGCCACCCAGTAGCTGCTCCCCTGGCTCTCGCCGGTCCAGCCGACGACGCCCTGATAGTTGACCTGCCACCAGTTGATCCCCTCGTTGTCACACTGCGGGCCGGAGAGCACGCGGAAAAACGCGCTGCCCGGAATCTGGCCGATCACCTGGCTGTCGCCGTCGCGGTAGGGCTGGCTGCGCAGCACGTTCGACGGGCCGGGCAGCACGTAGCCCGCGGCGCCCACCGTCAGGCGGGGCTGGAGCGTGCACGCCACAGGCGAAGGCGGCGGGCCGTCGCCGGGATACGGTTCCAGCCAGTAGATCGAGCCCTGGCCTTCAGGCGTCCAGCCGACCAGCCCCTGGTAGTTGACCTGCCACCAGTAGTGTCCCTCGGGGCCGCACTGCGGACCGGCCAGGACGGAGAACACGCCGGTGCCGGGGATCTCGCCGATGATCGCGCTGTCACTGCCGCGGCGCGGCTGGCTGCGCAGGATGTTCGGCTGGCCAGGGGTCACGCGCCCGGCAACGCCCACCTGCAGGCGCGGCGCGGGTCCACAGGTGACCGGCGGGGGCGGCGGCGGCGGGGTGTAGCCGTAGGGTTCCAGCCAGTAGGTGCTGCCCTGGCCTTCCGCCGTCCAGCCGATGGTCGAGCCGTACTGCACGCGCCACCACGTCCAGCCCTCGGGGCCGCACTGCGGGCCGCTCAACACGGTGAACACCCCGCCGCCGGGAACCTGTCCCACGACGGAATTGTTCGAGCCGGGCGCGCTGCGCAGCCGGTTGGGATCGCCGGGAGTCACGCGGGCCACCATGCCGGGCGCCAGCCGCGGCACCGGGCTGTTGAAGCAGCCGAACGGCACCAGCCAGTAGGTCGAGCCTTCGCCCTCGGCGGTCCAGCCGATCAGGCTGCCGTACTGGACCTGCCACCAGTAGCGCCCCTCGGGGCCGCACTGCGGGCCGCTGATCACGGTGAAGAACCCGTTGCCGGGGATGCGCCCCAGGATCACGCTGTCGCTGCCGCGGCGCGGCTGGCTGCGCAGCAGGTTGGGCAGGCCGGGCGTCACGTAGGCCGTCCCGCCCACCGTCAGGCGCGGCGACAGGTTGCACGTCACGGGCGGCGGGTTGGACACGTACGGCTGCAGCCAGTAGATACCGGCCTCGCCCTCAGGCGTCCAGCCGACGGTGCCCTGGTAGTTGACCTGCCACCAGTAGCGCCCCTCGGAGTCGCAGATCGGCCCGTTGAGCACGTTGAACACGCCGCCGCCGGGAATCTGGCCCAGGATCAGGCTGTCGCTGCCCCGGCGCGGCTGGCTGCGCAGGATGTTCGGCAGGCCGGGCGTCACCTGCCCGGCAGTGCCCGCCGCCAGGCGCGGCGGCAGGAAGCACGCCACCGGCCCGCCGCCTGTCCCGCCATCGGGCGGCCAATCGGTGCGCACGCGCCACGCGGTCGGCCCCCAGACGACGCTCACGTTCCACGGGTGCAGGCTGTCGCTGGTGTTGGGGATGGTCGACTTCTGGCCGTTCTGCCAGATATTGATCATGTCGCTGACGTAGGCCAGGGTCTGGCCGTCAGGCGAGATCGTGATGTTGTCCGGGTTCGCGCCGAAGTCGAGCTGCTCCTGGTCCTGCCGGTTCGGATACACCGCGGACCAGATCGCGCTCAGGTTGTCGTTGTCGTCGGCGAACGGCTCGACGAACACGGTCGCGCTGTTGTTCGGCGTGCTGGTGCTGTACAGCTCCGGTAGGGCGGGCATTTCCTGCTGATCGCCGGTCGCCGGGTCCAGCAGGAAACGCTTGCCGGACGGGTAAACCAGGCCGAAGTATTCCTGGCCGTTGTAGGTCATCCACTCTTTGACGAACAGGAACTCGGTCGCCGAGCTGCCGATCACCGTTTCCCGGCGCAAGCCGCCCGTCGGGTTGTAGAGCAGCAGCGTTTCTTCGAAATCGGACGAGGTCGAGTTGACCGCGACGTTGATCACGGCGATGCCGGCGCCGCCCCACTTGACCTCGTGCATGGGGATGAACCCGCCATCCGCGAACGGCGAGGGCAGGTTCGGCTCGACGACAGCCGTGGTGCGCGCGTTGACATCGAATACGACGAGCTGGTAGCGGTATTCGGGCGCGAGCAGCTCGGACCAGGCGAGCCGGGTGCCGTCCGGCGACCAGGCGGGCGTGCCGCGCATGACGACGTTGTTCGCCTCGTTGGCGTTGAAGACCGCCCCGGGGGGTTGGTCGGCAGCGCGGAAGGCGTCGCCGGTGCGCGGGTCCATCACCCAGATGTTGCTGGGAATCAGGCCCATGGCCGGCTGCCCGGCGCCAATGGCCTCGATGGTGATCGTCGCCCACGAGTTGTAAGCGATCTGCGCGCCGTTCGGAGAGAGGACCGGGCGCTGGTTGTAGCCCCAGGTCGAGAGTTGGGTGAAATTGCTCGCGCCGGGCGTCCACGACCACAGGTCGCCGTCCTTGAGGAAGACGAGCGGGTTACCGTTCTGCCGGGCTTCGGCGAAACGGGGCGTGGAGGCGACGGGCGCCAGAATGGCAGTCGCCATCAGCGCCAGGGCAAGCACAGAGGTGATCCAGATCTTGCGGTGCATGTGTGATTCCTTCCCCCTTATGTGAGGTCGTCAGACTCAGCTTGACAGAAAGCTGATCGCGAATCATCGGACTTTAGTCTGATATAACATACGCTCTTAGTGCGACATTCTTCAGGACTGGTACGGGCCGGGAGAACTACGCTTACCCTACTGGTGCCCACCTGCCCCGCGAGGCGGCAATCGCGCCGCCGGATCAAAACTGGCACTCGCGCGGTTCTTTTGCTAATCTTGGCTGGCACTCGGCTGGCTATAGTGCTAAATCTTAACGATTTCTGATACGCTTTATATGCGTTTCTTACGTTCAATCGGTCGGGAACCTGGTATAAAAGTGATGGACGCCAATTGCTTTGGCGCCAAAGTAACTTGTGTAACGCGTTTTATGTGGCATATCGCTGCACAATACATATCGAACACACCTAAAGAGGAGCAGATCACTCATGCCTAAGCAACTTGTATTCGACCAGGACGCGCGCAGCGGGCTGAAGGCGGGCATCGACATGCTGGCCAAGGCGGTGATGACGACGCTGGGGCCGAAGGGGCGCAACGTGGCGATCGACAAGAAGT